>Ga0209756_1003798_pt1 | contig 12023 bp, 5 predicted proteins | sample ETNvirenome_6_85_FD_184071 | JGI IMG/M metagenome (GOLD analysis project Ga0209756, IMG submission 184071) | Marine viral communities from the Pacific Ocean - ETNP_6_85 (SPAdes) (version 3) | ecosystem: Environmental > Aquatic > Marine > Oceanic | place: Pacific Ocean | collected 2013-06-19
CTTCACCAGATTATCTGTGAAGTTATGGAAATGGCTCAAGGTGAAGAAGTAGAAGGTGAGTTAACAAAAGAAGATATGCCTATAGCTATGCAAGCAGGTGGATCAGTTGACACAATCCCGGCATCTCTTGAAGGGAAGCAATCTTATCTCCTTGCAGAAAACGAATACATTGTTCCAGAGCCTGTTGTCAGGGCAGTTGGAAACGGAGATCCAGAGATGGGTGCAATGGCTTTCGATAGATTTGTAGACCAAGTTAAAGCAGCGGTATAATGGATGATATAGAACGGTGCCGTGGATGGATAGAAGGAGCTTTAAAATTATTAGATACGCATGACTTTTTTGACATAAAAGAAGGTATCTTAAACGGGCGTTTTGTTTTATGGCCTGCACCAGACGGATGTTTGGTTACTGAGTTTATAGAGTACCCCAAGTACAGAGTTTTAAATGTATTTCTTGGGGGTGGAAAATTAGAAAGGTTAGTTGATATGCGACCAGCAATGGAAGATTTTGCAAAGAAAACAGGATGCAAAAAGATTTCTATTACAGGGCGTAAGGGCTGGCAGAAAATATTAAACAATAACGGTGGCAAAGTAGAAGCTTACGTTATGGCGAAGGAGTTATAAAATGGGTGGTGGTAGTTCTCGGCCAATGCAGTCAACCTCAACGGTTACACAAAGTAATCTACCTGAGTATGCAAGACCTTATTTTGAAAGATTATTAAACCGAACTGAGTCTCAGTCTTTAGAGGATTATATTCCTTATCAGAACGCAAGATTAGCAGGACCAGGTGCTGATCTTTTAGCGTCAGAGCAGTTAACAAGAGATATGGCGGCTGCGCCTGCTCCTGGGTTTGACACAGCTTATGAAACATTCTTAAGACAAACACAAGGTTCTTCTCCTTTTAGAGCAGGGTCAGCAGAGTTTTATGACCCATCTAGGACAAGTGGTCGTTATGTAGATCCTTATACGGCAGGCATTGCACAGATGTATGACCCAAGAAGCCAGTATCAATCTTATATGAATCCTTACATGGAAGGTGTTCTTGATGTTCAGCAACGTAGAGCGCAAGATAGATTTGATGAGGCTCAAGCAGGAAGAGATGCTCAAGCGGTATCAGCAGGGGCTTTTGGTGGATCTCGTACAGCAGTTGTAAACAGACTTGCCCGTCAAGATCTTAATAGAGATCTTCAAGACCTAGAGGCTCAAGGACTGGCTGCAGGGTTTCAAGATGCAATGGGTCGTGCCGAAAAACAACAACAATTTAGAACAGGTCTTTCTCAACAGTTATTTAAAGAAGCTCAACAAAGAGCCGCAGACCAACAAGCAAGGCGTATTGCTGCTCAAGAATCCGAGGCAGAAATGGCACAACGGGCAGCAGGAGCTGCGGCTGGGCTTGATCCAATATTACAAACGTATGGAATGGAAAGAGCAAGAGGGCTTGCTGGTGTTGGTGAGTCTGTAAGGATGAGAGAACAACAAGCTCTTGAAAGAGCTTACGAAGACTTTATTAATCAAAGGGATTACCCAAGACAGAACCTTCAGTTCTTATCTTCTATTCTTCGTGGTGTTCCAATTACAGCGTCTTCTGAAGTTTCAACATATCAACCACCTCCAAGCCCAGTAGCATCGTTACTAGCACTTGGTTTAGGTGGAGCAAGGTTTTTAGGATAAAGAAAATGATAAATCCAAACGCATCAGGTATCATGTCTGTAGCACAAGATATGAATGAAAATACAAAAAGTGTTCAACAAGGAACAAATCTTTTAAAGAGAATGGGTTTTAAAATGAGTCCAAAACTTATTGCCATGATGAAAGATATGGATCTTATAAAGTCTAAAGAAGTTGCTCGAGTCAACGCCACGAACGCTACAGTAGAGGATGATGTTAATAAGGCTGTTGATAAATTAAGAACTATGCAACCTGCTCCGAATTTTAATTCTATAGACATGGGTGGTGAATTACCAAGTCAAGATAACATAAAAGCCGAGGCTCTTGGCACTATGGCTCAAGATGTAATAAGACGCATGGATGGCGGTCTTATGAATTTGTCTCCTCAAGCACGAATGAATCAAGGGTTAATGCAGTTTTATCCACCTGTGCAGAGAATGGCTAACGGAGGCAATTTAACTCTTGGTCAAAGGAATAACAATTTTGGAAATATAAGAACTAACCCATCAAACAATTGGTTAGGAAAAATTTCAGATCCTGAAAATCTATCTGGGTACGAGCAATTTGCAAACCCTCTTTTTGGGTTGAGGGCTTTAGATATACTTTTAGGTAACTATGGAAGTAAAAATAATATAAAGACTACTCGTGGTCTTGTGGAAAGATTTGCCCCTACAGAAGACAATCCTGAAGAAGAAGGTTTTATTCCAACAACTAAATATGCCGAAGCAATTGCTAATAATTTAGGTGTTGATATTGATGACGAAATTGATTTAACAGATCCTGAAGTAAGAAATAAAGTAATTCCTACAATAACTAATATTGAAAGCCGACAGGATGTAAGTGTTGATGATATTAATAAAGCACGAACTCTTACTGAAGAAGATGAATCTGCTCTTATTAATAGTGCATTAGTTGGAAGACCTTCTGAATCTCAGGAAGGTATGTCTCCAGAAGAAAATAATGCGATAAATTTAATTAACCAAGTTGGTGCTAGTGTCTTACCTTCTCCTGGTAGTCGTGATCCCTCTGGAATGTTTGGAGCAATGATGGCTACAGGATCTCCAACTCAAACAAAAAGATTAGAGTTAGAACAAGCAGAGGTTATTTTAGAAAATAAAAAAAGAAGAGCAGAAAAAATTAAAGAAGGTAAGACAGTGCCTATTGCAAGGCCTTTTTTAGGAAGTCCTACAGCTAAAGAAATTAAAGAAGCTGAAGATGCAGTAAATAAAAAAAGAGAAGAACTTGAAGATGAGCAAAGAAAAGCCCTAGAGGCAAAATATAAAGAAGATCGTGGGTACTACGATACATTAGATCCAAGGGGTTTTCCCGATCTTGTTACGCCGGGAGAAAAAATGACTAAAGAAGAACAAAAAGCTATTGATGAAGAAGCAAGGCTTTCTGCCTTAGAAAAATATCCAAAAGATTACTTTAAAACTCCAAAGAAAAAAGGTGAAGATCCACAAAAAGTGAGGCTTGTACGAGATCCAAACAGCCCATCGGGGTATTCAGCAAAAACAATTGTTGATGGAGAAATTGTTTTAACTCCAACAGATAGCGATGGAACTAGATATGTTCATAGGAATAAAGATAACAAGATTATAAGAAACAAAGATAACAGTATAAAATACTTTGATGATCCTCCAGAAGGGGTAAAAGAAGTAATAATTGATGGAAAGCCAGTAATAGATATTGAAAAAATAAAAGAAGGCATTGCTGATGAAATATTAGAAACAGAAGGTAAAGACCCAGAGCAACAACAAAAATCTATTGATGGTATTCTTGCTAAACTTAAAAAGTTACCTGCTGATGAGGTTATTGCGTTTATAGCTGGAATGATAGACTCTCCTACTGTTACTGCTGGAGTTAAGGCAGGTCTTACAAATGCACTGAACACAAGATTAGCCAACAAAAAACTTGATGCGACAATAAGAGGGCAGGATTTAAGTTATAGTGCCGCGGTAGTTAAAGCTTTAGAGAGTCAAGGTATTGATCAGGAAACTTATTTAGATGTAGTTAAAGATATTGCAAATGAATACAATGAACAATTAATTACTAAATCACCTGCAGAATTTATAGAGAGTGTACAAAAAATAGATCAGTCAGCAGGACAGGTTTTAAATAACCTTTACGAAAAAAATAAAACTCTTCCAACAACAGAAGAGGTTTTTGCAATTATTGCCATGAATAGGATTAATGCCTCTCGTCAAATTGGTGGCCTTGGTAAATCTAGCTTAATCAAAAACATTAGAGTAAAGTAATTCTTTATGCCAATCATAGATGTTGAAGATAAATTTGGAAAGACTTATGAGGTTGACGTAAAAGATGAATTTTTAATTCTTCCTAAACAGCAACAAGAGATGATGTTAAATCAAATTGTTGCTCAACAACAAGGTTTAACAGCATCAAACACAATAGATACAACAGGTCAAGCAACAGCGCAGTCTGAATTTGCAGGGGGGGAATTGCCTCCTGAAGAGGTTGGCACTATTGAAGGTCTTGGCAATGCTGTTGGTAGAGGGTGGAATGACCTTACATCGGCAGCTTATATAACAGGAAATCGTTTAGGAATTGTTGATGATGAAACAACTGCAAATCAATTAGCAATTGATGCAGAGGATAAAAAACGATACCCAAGGCCTGATTATGTTTCAACTGGCTTAGACGAAATTCAAAAACAAGAAACCTTAAGTGGTGCTGCTTTAGAAGCGTTACAGAACCCTGGTGCAGTTCTTGATGTTGCTGTGCAAAGTTTAGTGTCTTCTATTCCTTCTATAGCAGGAATGATTGCTGGAGCATTTGCTGCGCCTGTAGGGTTATTAGGTGCTGTTGCAAGACCAGCATTGATTAGAGCTGGTTCTATGGGCATAGGAGCTGGAACAGGATCTTACGGTGTAGAGTGGGCGCACTCTCTTAAAGATGCAATGAGTGATCTTGGTGTTAATCTTTCTGAGCCTGATGAAGTTCTAAAGTTTTTTGGCGATGAACAAAAAATGAGAAAAGCCAGAACTTATGCAAACGAAAGAGGAGTTCCAATAGCAGCGTTTGATGCTTTGTCAGCAGGTGTAGCTGGTAAACTTTTTCTTCCAACAGCAAGGGCTGCAGCAGGATCAACAGTTAGAAATGCAGCAGAAGAAGCTGGAGAGCTTGCATCTCAAAAAGCAACTAGAGAATCTATTGAAGAGTCAATAGGGCTAGGACTAAGACCTAATTATGATGATACAACAATAGCAGCAAGAGCCGCTTCTCGTGCCGCTAAAGCAAAATCAGCTACTGAATTAGCTAGTTTAAATGCCAGAGGTTATGCTGCAGGAGCAGCTGCGGAACTAGGAGTTCAAGCTCTATCAGGAGGATCTGGTGAGTTGGCGGCACAACTTGTATCAAAAGGTCAAATGGAAAGCCCAGGTGATGTTGTATTAGAGGCATTTGGTGAGTTAGTGCCAGGGTCTGTTGAGTCAACTGCTGGCTTTATGATCAATTCAAAGAATAAAAAGAAGTTATTAGATTCAAATATACTTGATGATATGGACACAGAAAGCGCAACAGCAACATATGAAGCGCCAACTGGTGCCGTTCCTAATGGAACATCTTATATAAGAAAGATTGCCAACACAAAAACTTTTAATATTAATGAGGACGGAAACTTAGACACCGAAGATACGGTGGATTATTTTGATTTGCAGAATAATGTTGTTGGTCAAACAGAAGATATTGGTCAGAATATTATAAATAATAACATTGATAATATTAATGAAGATGACAATGTAGAAATTAGATCAGCAGGTGTATGGAGAGTCGTAGTAGACGGAGCAATGGAACCGGGTTTTTACAGTTCTGAAGCAGAAGCTAACCAAGTTGGAAGAGAACTAAAAGCAAGAAAGAAAAAGGAAGAAGCAAAATCTAAGGCAAAGGGTAAAAAATCTAAGGCAAAGGGTAAAGAAGAAACTAAAGTTAAAGAAGAAGAAGAGCTAGACATAAAGTCTGTACCAGAGCAATCTTATATTTTAGAATATAAATCACCAGAAGAATCAACAAGTCAAACGATTCTTCAACTTGCGCCACTTGTTAGCCTTCCCAAGGCTATTAAAGGTTATAAGTTTTCTGATAAATACAAAGCACAAAATGTTGCAGATTATATAAATCAAAATAAAAATACATCTATTAAAAATAGAAATGATAATTTCTACAAAAGAAGCGCTTTATTTTCTCTTATGCAGAAGAACAAAGCAGAGGTTAAAAAGAAACGTGCCGAATTAGAAAAACAAGGGAACAAAAAAGAAGCTATAAAAGAACAACCAAAAAAAGCAAGTGAGTTTACTCCTGAAGAAATACAAGCAGAGGAGGAGATATTAAAATTACCAGATCGTTTTGTCACACCTCAAGAATATAGTGTAGCAAAACAATGGGCTATCCAGACGGCAGAAAACACAGCTATTACTAATGCGGCTTTGGAATTAGATCGAGGAGGTAGACGTGCAATTCCAAAACTTAGTAAAACAACAATACAAACACAATTAAATGTAAGTAAACAAAAAGCCAGTGCTATTTACCAAGAGCTAGTTAATCGTAATATTATTACGTCTTCTGGTAAGAATACAATACTTACTCCACGAACAATAACTCCTCAAGATGTTGGAGCTGAAGTTAAGACTGACGTAATATTTAGTCAAGGTTTAGAGCAAGAGTTAAGTCCTGAATCTCAAGTAAAATTTGGGGGAAGGACTGTTGGAGATCAAGTAAAGATTGCTGAAGAGCAAGACAGGAAAACAGCATCACGATTAAGAAAAGAAAGAAAAGAAGAGGCTAGAAGAAGACTTAATTCAACGCCAGAGTTTTTGTCTAGATTAAGGAATTTATTTGCTGTTGATTTAAAGAATCGTTTTATTCAAATGACAAACCTTGATCCAGAAAATGTATCAATTGATTTTTTAAAAACAATTGATGGCGCTCCTACAGGAGCAATTATAGATTTTGATATTAATGGAAAATTAATTATTAATATAGCGGCTCAAGGGCTTGAGGCACAAAAACAAGAAGATATAGAGCAAAGTCTTTACAATGCAATAGATGAAGAAGCGTTTCATATTATTGAAGTTCTTGCTCAAGAAGGGAAAGGTCCGTTAACAAGAGAAGATATTGCTACTCTTAAAAGAGAAGCAAGAAAGATGAGGGTTGATCCAAGGATAGATAGATCTTATTACGATCAAGCAAAAGGAGACTATGCGAAAATCTCTGGTTATCGTAATTCAGACAATAGTATTAATGTTAACAGGATAGAGTCTGAAGCAATTGCAGATATGTTTAAAAAATACATTAATCATAGAAGAGGCAAAGGAAATACTCCAGCAGTAAATGAGACAACGGCAAGTATCTTTCAAAGATTAATTGAATTTTTTAAAGCAATAAAAAAGTCTCTTAAGAAATCTGGGTTTAACAATGTAGATCAAATATTTAGTAAAGTAAAAGAACCAACAACAATTCCAGAAGTAGATGCTATTGATCCAAATCCAGATAATCTAACGGGAGAAAAGTTAAAAGAAAAATTAATTTCTGATCAAAAAATTGAAGAAATTAAAACTTCTTCTATTAGCCCAGAGGCTAAAGCAGCTGCTATACTAGCTATAAAAGAATTAATTTATGCAAATCCAGAAAACTCTTTAAAGATTTCTGAAGCGGCAAAAGAAAAAGTAAGAGGTTTAAGGCAGGTCGCAAGAGAAAATATTTCTAATGAAGTTAAGGATATTCAGAATAGAACTATGGGTCCTTCTAGTGAAGAGCTAGTAGCGACTAATTGGTTTGACGGGTTACGCAGTTTAACAAGTTGGCCTGTTAGTTTTGTGGATAAGTTTAGAGAAGGTATTTCTGATGATGTTAATTATATAAAACTTAGCAGTGAAGAAAAAAAGAACGCTATATATTCTGCTGCTGACTTAAATGCTTATGTAGCTATTGTAATGCAACGTAACTCATCAGCACTTGCTGGTTCCGCAATGGGAAGCTCTACCTCAACACAAGATCAAGTTAGTGGTCCTCCTGTATTTAGGAACGGACTTACTCGTACAGAGCCTGTAACAGTTACAAGAAGGACAATAGATGAACAAGGTAATGTAACAGAAGAAGAAGTTACCGTTGAGGGAATTGCTGATAATTTAAGTGAAGTGTTTCAGAACGGAACAACTGAAGAGTATCATCTTTACCATATGGCAAAAAGAGTTAAGTCAATATTAGGAAGGAATCCAGACAGCGTTCAAATAATGACAAAAGAAGAAGCAGACACAGTCATAGCAGAAATGGAACAAAAGTTTTCATACTTTATTGAATCTCAGAAAAAAATGGATGAGTTTAATAAAATAATATTAAAGTATCGTTTGGATACTGGTCAAATTACTCAAGAAAAATATGATGAAGTAATGCAGTATGATAATTATATTCCTATTTATTCAGAAGAAGGTATTGATAAATCGACTAGCAATTTAGATTTAACAGAAAACTACGAACAACAAGAGGTACAGCCTGTTGAAACTTTAGGGATAACAATTGAAGATGGTAAAAAAGTAAGAGCGCCAAAAGCTTTCGATACATTAAAAGGAAAAAAGAAATTATATCGAATTAAAGTAGACGGTAAGTATTTGCCTAATAAAAAGAAAGGCGGTGCTTTCTATGCCAAAACGCTAGAAGAGGCTGAAAGTGTAATTAATAGGGAAAAATTATCAGCGGGGAATAATGTTGAAATTGAGCAAGTGCAACAACCTGTCGATAACATGATGGCTAATTATGTAAAATATGTACAAAAAGCTATATCTAATGGAACTAAAAATATTGCGGCACAAAGAGTTGTAAGAGATCAGATAAGATTAGATATGGCTCGTGAGACTCCAACAAAAGAAGGCTCCAATGTAACTATTTTTATAAGAGGGAAAGAGGCGCACTTTAGATTAGATGACCAAGAAGTGTTTGATGCTCTTATGTCAATGAACGAACCCGGAATGGACTTCTTTCAAACAACGGCAGGTCAATACGCAACTTTACCAGCAAATCTTTTGCGAGCGTTTATTACAAAAGAACCTGGTTTTATGATAGCAAACTTTTTACGAGATTCTATTTCAGCATCTTTTACAACAGGTCGTATTGAGACTCCTATTTGGAGTTCTATAAAAGGAGGAATGGAAGCTATTACTAATAGTCCTGCAAAGTTGGCTTTATTAAGAGCAGGGATTCGTGGTGGACCAGACTTTGCAGATGCAGCAGGTCCTATGGCTACAAAAGAATTAGAAAAATTAAGAAAAAGAAGATACCCGAAAGGTTTTTATGAAGTAACTACACAACCTCTTAGAAAGTTTTGGGGTGCGGCTGAAAGATTAGTTGAGATATCTGATCTTGCAACAAGGATTGCTGTTTATAACAATGTTTTAGAAAGAACAGGTAATGAAGCACAGGCTATTTGGGAGGCTCAAGAGGTTATTAACTTTAGAAAAAGAGGGAAGTATGTCAAGTTTTTAGCTCCTCTTATTCCTTTTTTAAATGCTCGTATCCAAGGGTTAGATGTTGTAGCAAGAGGATTTTTAGGTCGAGGCGCAGCTGCTACAGGAGGGCAAGTTAGTAGAGCCGAGCTTAGAAAAAGATTTTTTATTCGGGCAGGATATTTGATTGCTTTATCTTCAGCGTTGTACTTGCTTCAAGCAGGAGATGAAGATTATGAAGATATTAAAGATTATATAAAAGATCAAAATTATATTTTATTACCTAAATATTTAAACCTTCCAGAAGGTTTTCCTCCAATAACAATACCAAAAGGATTTGAAGTTAGTCTTATATTCTCAACAATACCTGAACGAATCTTAGGTCAGATATTAGGGGATCCAAAGAACGAGGCAACACGATCTTTAAAGCAAAATTTGTATGGAACTTTGTTCCCTGGTGTGCCTCCTTTTGTCGCACCAATTTTAGAAAACGCTTTTAACTATAATCTTTTATCTGGTCAAACTATTTTAAACCCAAGTGAAATTCAAAGAGCAGAAACATCACCTGAAGATGTAAAAAGATTTACAGATAGTAATTTGGCTAATGCTTTGGCAGGTACGGCAGGATTAACAGGACCTGAGTGGCAGAATTTAATTAATAAAATGTTTGGAAAATTAGGAGAATATGCCGTCATGGTTGTAGATCATGTTATTCCAAGTGATGTTGTAAAACCAGAAAAACATTGGTCTGATTACCCTGTAATAGAAAGGTTTTTTCAGCAAAATAGAGGGCGTGGATTAACAGAAGATTTTTATGCGACAAAAAGGCTTTTAGATTCTTATAATAACGCTTTAAATTATACTCAAAAACAATACGATCCACAGCAATCAGTGAGACAAAGAGAAGGTCAGCCTTACTTTAATGCTCAGTTTGAAATAAGAACGCTAGGCAAAAGAATACGATATATTAGCGATCAAATATCAGGAGTCAGAGATCTTCCAACAAGAGTTTATAAAAATCTAGAGCCTAATATAACGAATAAAGAAATAGCAAAAAGAAAACAACAGGATATTAATGATTTGCAAAGAGAGTTAAGAGGGCTTCAGAGTGATTTAAAGTATGTAAGAAAAATAATAAGTGACCAAGAGAGAAGACAATGAGTGGATTTCTAGAAAAATTAAAAGACCAAATAAGACTCCATGAAGGGGTAGAAGAAAAAGTTTATCTTGATACTGAGGGTATAGAGACTATTGGAGTTGGCAGAAATCTGCGGGATCGTGGGCTTTCTGAAGATGAAATAGATTTATTGCTAGATAATGACATAGCAATATGTGAAGAAGAGTTAATTAATAATTTTGAGTGGTATGCTGAGTTAGATGAAGTCAGGAAAAGAGTTTTAATTGACATGGCATTTAATTTAGGGATGCCAAAGTTAAAGCAATTTGCTAAAATGCTAGATGCAATAGAGAATAAAGACTGGGTTAATGTAGCAAGTGAAATGCTTGACAGTCGATGGGCTGAACAAGTGGGCAATAGGGCAAGTCGGTTATCTGAAATGATGGAAACTGGCGAAGATTATATAGGATAAGTATTATGGGTGGTGGTGGAAGTTTATTTTTTGGAGACACTGGTTTCAAGGGAACAATCCCTCCAACTCCAAATCAAAGTGGATATCCTTTTAATACAGGAGAATATTCTGGACCTAATCCAATGGGGCGTTTTCCTCTTCAGCCTCCAGCAGGTTACGGGACTGTAGCACCTGGCTCTTATGGAGGGGGCTATGGTATTGGTGGAATGACAGGAGGTCCCGGAAATTTTGGGATGCAGAATTATGGTGGCTTTGGTTCGTTTCAACCTAATTTTTACACACCTTTTCAAACTCCATATACACGATCAATGCCTATGCAAGGTACAACAGGTGTTGATTTAGATCAGACAAATAGAGATTACGCAAATACTTTTAATGCTTACAGAGGAATGGGTGGGTCTGAAGAAGAGTTTATTGGCAGTGATCAGTTTAAAGATTTTGAAAATACACTAATAGATCAAATAGGATCTTTGTCAGATGAGGATAGACTGAGGTCTGATCTTGATGCACAGACTGCACGAGCAGGAGAAAGTAGTATATATGCTCCGTCAGCAGGAAGGATTGCAAGCGCTTTGCAAAGGAGATTAAACAGGCTCCAACAGGCACCAAGAAGACAAGAAACCTATGGGGGAGTTCCGTCCTTTAGATCACAATTTGGAGGCTTTAGTTCTCCTATGATGAACTATGGATTAGGAGGCATCCCTTCCCCTTACAGCGGCATCCCATCTCGTTTTGGAAGCAGTATGTTTGGGTATGTGCCGAACTACTATACAAGGGATTACACAATGCCGGGTGGTTTATACTCTACAACACCAGGAGCCTATCGTTACACAAGAAGAGATCCTTCTGTTGACGCTACGGGAGTAGCTCCAAGCGGAGTTGATGGTGCTGTTGTTGATCAAGATATCCCAAGTCCACAAGACATAAACGAAAAGTCACAAGGTGGTAATTTTGCAGGTGTTCCTGGTTTAATGCAAAATGCTGATGGTTCTTATACATATACAATGCCTGGTACTGTCTTTGAAGATTTAGGTATGGGTAGTAATACTGTAAATCTACCTGCTAATTTTGACATCACTCAACTTGGAGCGTCACAAGCAGATGTTGATAACGCTAACTCTAACACAGCAACAACAGATACTACTACAACAGAAACAATCGCAACATCTTCTGACCCTGCTAATCTCCAATTATATGGAGCTGATAACGAAGGGTTAACAGCAAGATATACTCAGGAGATGGAGGACTTTACGAAAGACGGCACAAGAACAGAGGAAGATTTTGTTAACAGCCCTCGATTTATGGAGTT
>Ga0209756_1003799_pt1 | contig 12023 bp, 9 predicted proteins | sample ETNvirenome_6_85_FD_184071 | JGI IMG/M metagenome (GOLD analysis project Ga0209756, IMG submission 184071) | Marine viral communities from the Pacific Ocean - ETNP_6_85 (SPAdes) (version 3) | ecosystem: Environmental > Aquatic > Marine > Oceanic | place: Pacific Ocean | collected 2013-06-19
ACAATAATGTTCCAGACGGTTTAGATCCTCAAAGCACAGATAATAAAATTATTGGTATGGCTGTCAGTATTTCATCAAACTCTACATCACCAGTAACACTTATTACAAAGGATATAAACTTTAGAGTAAAATGTGATGCTCTTGGGATTAAATCAGAAGACTATAATAAAGATAGAATTGTAGGATCAAGTTCACAAATATACACAGGCCAAAAATCACTATCAGTATCTCAGGAAGATTTAGATACTTTTTTCTCCGGAAACTCACTAGAGATAGAAAATACTGAAGATATTTCAATTAATGAATTTATTATTGGAAAATCAACGGAGGGTGGCTCAATGATGGGTAGATTCGATGGAAAGAGAGTGGTTCCTTTGAGATCTGATTTAAATAATTTGATAGATGTCTCTCCTAGAAATAAAGAACAAAAATTTGCATTGGACCTTCTAACAAGCCCCAATATTCCTCTCGTAACTCTAACGGGAATAGCTGGGTCTGGAAAGACTTATTTAACGCTAATGGCGGCAATATCATCGTTAAAATCAGGAATTCATGAAAGAATTGTTATTACTCGTAGCATACAGCCTGTAGGAAAAGATATTGGCTTTTTACCCGGTGATGTCGATGATAAAATGGATCCGTGGCTTTCGCCAATAGCAGATAATTTTAGAGTTGCTTTTAAAGATATTACCTATTATAATGTTATGAGAGATAAGAGACAGATCGAAGTTGCGCCGCTATCTTTTATCAGGGGAAGAACTTTCAATAATACATTTTTAATTGTAGACGAAGCACAAAATTCAACAATACACGAACTTAAAACAATTATTACAAGAGTTGGAGAAAATTCTAAAATTGTTCTTTTGGGAGATATTGAACAGATAGATACCCCGTATATAGACTCTCTGTCCAATGGTTTAACAGTTGTTGTAGAGAAATTTAAGTCTAGCACAATGGCAGGCCACGTTACACTTTTAAAGGGTGAAAGATCTAAAATAGCAACTGAAGCATCTAGATTAATTTAAATCTTTTTTTATCTATATTTATAGCCAAGGGTGTCATCTATGGGTAAAGCATATTTTAAAAAAAGAGATAAGAATAGATACAGAAAAGTATATCCATATATTAGAAAGGCACCGGTATATGAGTATTGCTCTGGTGTCCCTGTAGAGATAGAAGTCGGTGAAATAGAATTCAGCAATACAAATACGGGCACACATACTTTTGCAACTGCATGGGAAAATGTCCCATTTATAACAGCAATATCATATGATTCAGAAAGTAATAATACGGCAAATGTTAATGTCTATGTTCATTCAGTAAGCTTGACTTCAGTTACAATAAAAACAAGCGCAGCATTTACAGGAAAGGTTCACTTTCACGCAATTAGAGTGGAGTGCCCGTGAAGTTAGAAAATATAGAAATGGCAACACAATCACTTTCATTCGTTAATCAGGATGAAATTGAAGTAACATATGATGAATTTGATTCAATTCCATTTATAACAGCAACAAGTAATAATAATATCAATATTTTTTCTGAAAATATTACAAGAAGAAGTTGCACAATAAGAACAAGTTCAAAAATAACTGGAATTGTATATATTCACATTTTAGGTATTAAATAAGAGGTTAAAAAATGGCTAGAGATTTTAGAGCAGACAGAGCAAGATTTTTTGAAATAGTCGGATCAGGTTCTTCTGGGAGTGCTGGTCCAGGACTAGCAATATTCAGCGCTTCATCTGCAAATGCTAGTTACTTGCCGGGATACACTGATTCCAATATTTTTAGTGACGTTGGAAATGATGTCTTTCTTTTCGTATCTGGAAGCAAAGGCAAGAGATACACGGAAGGGGGAGGTGCGACTCTTTTCGGTGGCGATGTTGTAGTATCTGGTACACTATATGCAGAAAGACAAGTTATCGAGGTAGATGAGGCTGTTACAGGAAGCCTGTGGGTATCGGGAAGCCTTATGGTATCACAGAGCATAGCAATAAATGGGTGGAATGGTAATACAGGCACCCCAGGCTGGTCCCCATTTATCGGGCTCCACTTCACATCAGATGCAAAGGCACAAGCAATTGCCTGGGATGGTCTAGACGGAGTCGTTGATGCTGCTATATGGGAAGCTCACGATGACTTACACCTCTCAGCTTCAAGGCAAGTTGTAATACTATCATCTTCTGAAGGCTCAGCCGGTGCTACATCCCTAGATAATAGAACCTTTGCTGATACTAACTTTTTTGTTTCTGGTGCGATTGGATCTAGAGGGACGCTTGATAGCGGTACATCTTGCTTCGGCGGAGATGTTCATGTTTCAGGAAATATAAATATTGGCTCAGGAGGCTCACTTACCGGGGGTCCTTGGACAGATGAAGGTCCCATTCTTAGACCATCAAGTGGTGAAAATGTTGGAGTTGGCGGAAGTGGAAATACTCTTCCTGGATATGCTGTATCACTTGTAGGAACCTCTGGAGACGTGCTAGCAAATAGATACATGACTGCTTCAATGGGATTCTCCGGGTCTCTTACACGACTAACAGATGGAAGAAGCTATCTCGTCCAGGGATCGAATGTAACAATCACATCTACATCAAATGGCCAAGTAGTAATTGGCTCATCTGGCGGGGGATCATCTCAGTGGACAAGACTTGCTGGCTCACTTTATCCAAATACACCAGGAACGACATCGGTAATAGTTGGTGATACAGGAATAGGCACGTCAGATCACGTTCTCTATGCAGATGGCAGAGCTACTTTTAACCAACAGAAGGAAGTGGGGGGCGACTTTATTGTTAAGGCAAATGCTGAGGAGTATGCACTTCTTGTTAAAGCTGCATCAAACCAAGTAATGATCCTCTCCGGAGGATCAGCAAAGTCTAATAATGAGGCAGCAGCCCCCGACGTTGCTTTTTACGTATCTGGTAGTAGGCTAAGACAGAATCTAAGAGGTGTTTCACTATTTGGCGGGGAAGTCGTTACATCAGGCTCTATATCAATTCATGGTGCTCAACCTGTTAGACTAATAACGGGAAGCTGGATGGGTGGTCCGCAAACAATTAACCTAAGCGGATCTATTATGCTAGACGGGCTTGATCCAGATAGCGTAAGCGCTATTGTCTGGGATAGCAGTCCAGATACTAATTATCCAGATGCATTTATATATGAGGATACCGGTGATCTTGTTATTAGCAGCTCGAGAGAGACAATTATTAACGCTAGAAGCACGATAACTCTCAATACTAGCGGATCAACAACCGGAAGCGTTCATTACCTTATTTGTGGAAAACTCGACGGGCTTGTGGCAAATCACTTTAACAGTCACCGTGAAAATATAGATTTTAGAATCGCTACCCCTATGAATCGATCTATATTTCTTGTTGATGCTAGTGAGGAAACAGTCAACGTTGGAAGAGATTTCGGATCACCATCACCCGGTCCCGATACAAACTTTTATGTTTCAGGTGCTATTAAAGGAAGAGATTCAACTGCGTGGAGAGGGGTCAGCACATTTGGTGGCGACTTGCTAGTTAGCGGTGTCCTTGTTGCTAGAGGTGATAATAGCAACACCCATGCCGGAACGATTTCAGGTTCTATCCACCACACATCTCGAGGAAAATCATATCTAGTAGCCGGATCTGGAATTAATATAGTTTCAGGCACAGACGGCCAGGTAACTATTACAGGGACTGCAACAAGTGCAGAATGGTATGATGAAGGTGCAATTCTGCGACCAACTGACGGTGTTTCACACGCTGTTGGAATTGGTGGAACTGGATCTTCTATTTCTGATTATGATATTTTCTTTAAATCTGACGGTGAGACACTTTTCAACATACAGCAAAATGCTATAGACTTTACAGTTCGTTCTAATAATAAAGATGCTCTTATGGTAAGCGGCAGCACAGATCAAGTTTTAATACTCTCAGGAGGCGCAGCAACTTCTGTGAATGAAGCATCGGGAGCCGACGTTTCCTTCTACGTCTCCGGGGCTGTAGGCTCAAAAGGCACTAGTGATAAAGGCACTGCTGTTTTTGGAGGCGATACAGTTGTTTCGGGAGCACTTTTTGTTGCAGGAACAGCAACAGCTGGTGTAACAACGCAAGCCGCCATTGTCTTAGATAGTACTTTATCATCAAAAATAGTATGGGACTCAGCTAATGATGGAAATTCTCCAGATGCAGCAATATATGAAAGTACTGGTGACCTACATCTAACTGCCTCAGACAGTGTAATGATTCAAGCTGCAACCACCATCGAAAACCGTGCGTATGGCGGTTTTCGATATTTAGACTTAACATCAATCACAGCTCAAAAAGTAGCACAGTTTAATTTATTAAATGCTGATATAGACTTTAGAATAGGAGATAATACATCTACTTCTACGTTTTGGTTAAATGCAGCAGAAGAATCAGTAAATATTGGTCGCGACCTTTCTGAAACTATAACATCTGATATTAAATTCTATGTTTCTGGAACAAGTGGTTCAATGGGCACTGTAGCTAGAGGAACATCATTATTTACGGGTGACCTAGTAGTAAGCGGTAATACTGTTATAGGATCACGACAAGATGTTCTTGAACAGCACACGCTCGAAATAAGCGGGTCTACCAGATCGGGTGCTGGAACTTTCGGAAGGCTTGAGTACATATACGGATGTTTTAGCTATGATCTAGATAACTCAGCTCCTAGATTTATACCTCTTCCAAAATCATATGATGAACTTACATTTGTAAATCAGAAAAAGGGAAGTTGTCAAGCAGCAATTACAATGCCTCATGACGGCACCATAAGAGAGATAAGGCTAGTGCTTTCAGGAGCAAATGGAAATACTATAAATCCAGGCAATACGCAGATAGCATTCTATACTTCAACCGGTGCTACTGCAAATGTAGATTTAATAGATCAAGCAGGGTCAGGATTAACATTCGCAGCCCCACCAACAGGATTTGTTAGGGCGCTTAGCCCGACAGTAAATATTACAAATGATGATGGTCAGTCATGGTTATTTAATTTTGGAACAAGCACAAAGTTTTCAAAAGATAGGGTAATGTTAATGGCTATAGGATTTACAAATGGTCCAAACACCTTGTCAAAATATCACTGTACATATACATGCATGATAGAATATAATGAGTTTTCCTAGAATCGTAGAGTTTGATTTTAAATTTCTTAAACTTATCTAGTATTTTTGGTACAATTTACTATTCTAAATACCAGGAGAGCATGTGTTTAAGAGTCCTTTTCAAGAAGCCAAGACCCTTTCTATTCAGGATAGGATACAATCATCTGAGATTATATTTGTTTCTGATTTTTTTGTTGAAGATTATTCAGGAGGGGCAGAGCTAACTACTGAAGCACTTATAGAGTCCTCCAGTTTTAAAGTTTGCAAGATAAGATCTAGTGAGCTAACAATGGAAGCACTCTCTTCGGGTGTGTCAAAATACTGGATATTTACCAATTTTGCAGGAATGAATAAAGAGCTAATACCTGCAATAATAGCTAATTTAAAATACTCTATAGTAGAATATGATTTTAAATATTGTATCTATAGGTCGCCAAAGAAACATTTAGCACATACTGGAGAAATATGTGATTGTCATGATCAAATGGTTGGAAAGATGGTTTCTGCATTTTTTCACGGATCTGAATCTCTATTTTGGATGTCAGATAATCAGAAAAAAGTTTATGAACTTCATTTTCCGTTTCTTGCACAAAAGAAGTCTATTGTTCTTAGTTCAATTTTCTCAAGGCTATTTTTTGAGACAATTTCAAAACTAGATACAGAAAGCAAGAATGAGAAGTACCTGATTGTAGGAAGTGAATCTTGGATCAAGGGTGTTGATGACTCTATCGAATATTGTAAGAAAAATAGCTTAGATTATGAAGTAGTTTCTGGAGTAACACATTCACAAATACTAGAGAAAATGGCAAAATCTAAAGGTTTGGTGTTTCTACCTCGCGGAGGTGATACATGCCCTAGAACAGTCATAGAGGCTAAAGTTTTAGGATGTGATCTTATTTTAAATGAAAATGTACTTCACAAGGATGAGGAATGGTTTGCATCTGATAGCATTAGGGATACAGTTGACTGGATTATGACAGGTACTACAAGATTCTGGGAAGAGATTAACAGATCAGCAACCAGGCAGCCCACTATCAGCGGATATACTACAACTCTCAACTGCATAAGACAAAACTATCCCTTTCAGGCATGCATAGAATCGCTTCTTGGATTTTGTGATCAGGTTGTCGTCGTTGATGGCGGTTCTGATGATGGAACTATTGAAGAGGTAAGAAAACTATCAGAGAAAGATGAAAGAATAATATTGCATGTACAAGAGAGGGATTGGGAATCAAAAAGATTTGCTGTATTTGATGGATTGCAAAAGGCATTAGCCAGGGCGTTGTGTACAGGAGAGTTTTGCTGGCAGCAAGATTCAGATGAAGTAGTACATGAAAAAGATTATAGCAAGGTTAAAGATTTAGTTAGGCAGCTTCCAAAAAGTATGGATTTAATAGCGCTACCTGTTCTCGAATTCTGGGGCAGAAAGGGAAAAATAAGGCTGGATGTAAACCCATGGAAGTGGAGGCTATCTAGAAATAGACCTCATATTACGCATGGAATACCTGCTAAGCTTAGAGTATTTGATAAAGACGGAATGCTTTATTCTAAACCAGGTTCAGATGGTTGCGATTATGTAAGATCTGATAACTATGAACCTATACCTTTTGTTAATTTCTATACTCAGGAGATCCACGAAATAAGGGAAAAAGCGGTAAATGGCGATACAGGTGCTCTAGAGACCTACAAAGGGTGGCTTCAGCAGACTGCTTCTTCACTTCCATGCATAATTCATTATTCGTGGTATGATATTGAAAGAAAGATAAGAACATATAAGAATTACTGGTCAACTCATTGGCAAAGCCTGTATGATATAACACAAGAAGATACTGTTGAGAATAATATGTTTTTTGATAAAAAGTGGGCAGATGTAACAGAGAAAGATATCACCAAGCTAGCTTTGGAGCTGGAAGATAAGATGGGCGGATGGATTTTTCATTCAAAAGTTGACTTTTCTAGACCGACACCGTCAATTGAAGTTGCTGATAATATTCATCCTTCTTCAATATCAATCTGGAGAAGTGGGAAGTGAGAGTATTATTTGTAATTCCATGCTTTAATGCTTCTGGAAATATTGAAAAGCTAGGCGCTTCTTTAGCAGCTCAAAATAACGATGATTGGGATGCAATAATTGTAGATGATATGTCAGATGATGATACCTACGAAATAGTATCTAAGTTTCGAAAAGATAGATTTACAGTAATTAAAAATAATGAAAAAAAATATGCCTTGAGAAATATAGTAGAAACAGCAAGATCTTTTGAAGATATGGATGATATTATTATAGCCGTTATTGACGGTGATGATTATCTTTGTAATGAAAATACTGTTGACTTACTAATTGAAGAATATAAAAAAGGGTGTGATGTAGTGTGGACAGCACATCGATGGGATGTAAATAACTTAAATATCTCTAAGCCCATGCCAGACATTGTTGATCCGTACGCGTGGCCATGGTCATCTTCACATCTCAGAACTTTTAAAGCTACACTTCTAAATAAAATTGCCGATAAAAACTTCAAAGATATTAATGGAAAATGGTTTAAAAGAGGGTATGATCAAGCACTAATGCTACCAATTCTAAGTAGATCTAGTGCAAGAAGCTATATTGATAAAATTTGCTATGTATATAATATAAACTCTGTATCCATACCGTATAGAGATTATGAAGAACAATCTCAAATTTCAACTATTAACATAGTAAGGGCTAGAGGATATCTAGAGTGAAAATAGAAAAACCATGGGGACATGAAATTATATGGGCCAATACTGATTCATATGTTGGAAAACTTCTTTATATAAATAGCGGTCATAGATTATCTAAGCAATATCACAACATAAAAGAAGAAACTGTCTACGTTATTAGCGGAATATTGTACAATTATGAACCTGATGGAACTATAACAAAAGTATTTCCTGGAGAGTCTTTTCACGTTGAACCTGGGCAAGTTCATAGATTTGGAGCAAATGAATCAAATGTCAAGGCAATAGAGGTTAGTACACCGCATCTAGACGATGTTGTTAGACTAGAAGATGACTATAAGAGATGAAAATATTTCCTACAAATTTTAATCCTTCGTCTAGCAGTGGGCCAAATAGCTTTTCAAAAGGGTTAATTTCTAATCTTTCACAAAGGCACGATATTAAAATCGGAGAATCTTTAAAAAAATCAGATGTTGAACTAGCAATAATTGAATCCTATTTTGAAAAAATAATCCCTAGGATTATAAGGCTTGATGGTATATATTTTAACAGTGATCAAGACTTTAAATCACTAAACACAAGAATAAAGAAAACATATCTAACATCTGATATTGCAATATTTCAATCTAACTTTAATAAAAATTTAACAGAATCATGGTTTGGAAATCATATTAATGGAAAAGTAATTAGAAATGGGGCAAATACTGAAATTATAAAAAATATTGAAAAGGCAGATCTTGTAACAACGTTTGGGAATAGAAAGATATGGATGTCAGCATCTAGCTGGCGCCCACATAAAAGATTAAATTCAAATATAGAGTATTTTTTAAAAAATTCTGACAAAGATGATATCATGCTAATAGCAGGAAATGGTGCAACAAAAGAAGATTTTCAAAATTATGAAAATTTAATAAATGATAGAATTTTTTATTTGGGACATATGAATTGGGAGTCTTTAATATCACTATATAAAGTAGCTGATACTTTTATTCATCTTGCATTTTTAGACCACTGCCCAAATGTTGTTGTAGATGCAGCTGCATGCGGTGCTGAGATAGTTTGTACATCTTCAGGCGGCACTAGTGAAATCGAATCAGAATCCATGATAATCGTAGAAGATCTAGATTGGAATTTTAAACCCTTGAGACTTTATGATCCTCCAAAGTTAAAGTTTGAAAATAAAGTGAAAATAACTAAGAAGTTTGATTATAATTTAGACAAAGCTACAGACATGTATGCAGATAGTATTAGGAGTCTATTTTGAAAAAAGTAAGACATTACAGTGATGAAGACTATTCCAGTTATATTAAGTTTCAATCTACGAAAAGCTTAGATCCGATTAGAGTTGAAAAATGGCTTGGGGAAGAGTGGCGAGAAAAAGTTAATTGTTTTAAAGATTCATTTTTAAAATTTGGGCCTGAATTAAATCTAGATGGTAAATTTTTGTGTATTGGAGCGAGAGCTGGACATGAATCTTCTGCACTTGAAGAGATTGGTGTCAAAGATGTAACAGGTATAGATATTTACCCATGCGGAGAAAGCGTAGTAAAGGGAGACGGTAACTGCCTAGAGTTTGAAGACAATACATTTGATTTCGTTTATACAAATATTTTAAATTATACAATATACCCAGAAAAGATGATATCTGAGATTGAAAGAGTTACAAAATCAGAAGGAATAATATATGTTCAGTGCAAGATAGGCGATATTTCTGATGAATATGCAGAGGTTGTTTTTGAAAAGCCTATTCATGATATACTTCCTGCATTTAATCAGTCATTTTGTCTGATTTCTCAGCCAATAGAGAAAAATATTCTAGGCTCTAATTTTGAGTATGTTTTTAGGAAGAGTGAAAATCTTTCGGAAATATGGAAAAAATATGGAAATATTGAAACTCTTGATCTCCCGGGAGATTATGAGAAACTCTGGGATGATATAAACCTTTCCACGCAGGAAAGAAAATTAGATACAGCTAAAATTAATTCCAGAAAAATAAGGACAAGCATACTTTCAAATTTAAAAAAGAGAGCCTTTTATCTGACAAGATTTGCAGAATCTTTCAACTGTGAATCAATAGCTGAAGTTGGAACTGCTGAGGGATGGCAATTTTATACTTTTTGTAAACATATATCAGAAAATACAGAGGGCGGGAAAGTCTTTACTTGTGACCCTAGAGATGTTAGAAATACAGAATATATTAAGAAATATGAATCTGATAATTTTAAATATTTTCAGTCGACAAGTTTAGAAATGTCCGAAGAAATTGGAAAAGTTGATATGTTCTACATTGATGGACTGCATGATAGTGGAACTGTCATAAGAGACGTTCTAAACTTTGAAAAAAATCAAAAACTAGATAAGGTTCCAGTCTGGATATTTGATGATTTTGATGAGAGGTTTGGCTGTGCACAAGATATTTTAACACTTTGTCAGTCATCTAAATGCTACAAGGTATATAGAGTTGGAAAGACGGCAAGTGGATTTGAGTCACACCAGGCACTTGTTCTAGGACACTTTAGAGGCAAGGAAGAATGAAAAATAATAAAGTATATCTTGCCACATGCTTTGGCCTAGACTTTGACCTTTGTCTACTTGACCATTTTATAAGTCACTATAAATCTTTGGGCATTAGCCCGGAAAACTTTCTAATTGTTTTAAATGTCTTTAAAGATTTTGAAAATTTAGAAAAAGGTTTGAAAATTTTAAAAAAACATGGAGTTACGCCGTCTGATATATGGTGCCAGGAATATGAAAGTCAGGAGAAGTGGAGCAGGGTTCACTACGCCATCTCTAAGAAAGTAAAACCAGATGACTGGGTTGTTCATCCTGACTCTGACGAATTTTTCCAATTTCCCGGATCTTTGCATGAATTGCTTGCCAAGATGGATTCAGCGGGTATTAATGCAGCACAGGGTTTCCTAGTTGATAGACTTGCTGCTGACGGGAAAATAAAAGATGTAGATTCTAAAGATAGCATATTTGACCAATTTCCATCTTGTGCAAACTTTTCAAATCTAATAGGTTTGACAGGTGTAAAGCTTATGGTCTATAAAGGAGGGCTAAGAGCTAATAATGGATCCGGCCAGATACATGCGCAGTGTGCAGATCATGTTTCATATCTTCACGGAGGGAAAGAATCTCTCCACAAGACTAGTCTAGCTATAAAGATTTTGGGTGAATGGTCAAGTGAAAAAGAAATACCGTATGATCCTGAAAAATTTAATGAATCAGTATATCAAACTCTCTTAATGAGATATGGGCTAATTGTTAATCACTTTAAGTGGCATGGAACAGTTTTGGATAAGCTAAGACAGAGAATAGAAACATATGAGCGTCTAGGAAGACCGCAACTTAAACAGAGCCTGAGCTTGCTTAAACATTACGATAAAAATGGAAAATTTATATTTTCGGAGAATTTATGATAAAAACTAGTGAAATAAAAATAACATCAGACGGCGGCCCTACAAGCTTCTTTTTAAAAGAGGGTTACGTATCTCAAGATCAAAATAAGACAATTGATTCCAATAGGGACGGTAATTATTGGGATATGGGCCGAATAATAAACTCTGCATGGGATCAGGCAGAATGTTACAGATATGCAAAAGATAGCGTACTAGCATCATTTGGAGATATTCTGGAGATAGGTTGTGGAACACTAGTAAAGCAAAATAAGTTTTTCTTTGAACAAGGGTTTTCTAGAAAGTATTACTGTATCGATCAGAAAAACTCATTTGAAATAGCAGGGAAGATTGGTACTTTAACATCTAATATTATGGCGCTTGTATATAATCTTGAGCAGGATGCCTCTGGCGTTGTATCACATTTTAAAGATAATAATATTGATATATCTACAATACTGTGCTTTGATGTCATTGAGCATTTGTTTAATCCTACACATATTCTAGAGATGATAAAGGGCATATCATCAAGAGATACAAATATTATATTTAGCACGCCTGAAAGAGACCTAAAGCGAGGTCCTGACTGTATGGGATCAAACAAGCCTGAACATGTCAGGGAGTGGAATAGAGAAGAATTTTCAAAAATGCTAGAATACTTTGGATTCGAAGTAAAAGAAGTAAAGATATTAAATGAAGACATTGATCAGTCACTTGCATCAGATAGCATGGTTCTTAACGAAATTCAAAAAGTGATGGATCGAGTTGTGCAAATTGCAGAATTAGTTACTTCCAAAG
>Ga0209756_1003802_pt1 | contig 12018 bp, 35 predicted proteins | sample ETNvirenome_6_85_FD_184071 | JGI IMG/M metagenome (GOLD analysis project Ga0209756, IMG submission 184071) | Marine viral communities from the Pacific Ocean - ETNP_6_85 (SPAdes) (version 3) | ecosystem: Environmental > Aquatic > Marine > Oceanic | place: Pacific Ocean | collected 2013-06-19
TTCATTTTAACTCCTTGATATATTTAAGAAAATGGCTGTTAACGCCCCTCTGTTGCCCTTTTACTAAAAATCGATAGATAGTACCCCGGCCATGGCGTATATCAACGCGATAACTGCCCAAATATAAAGTTATTTCATCGTGCAAATGCCGCCATGCATAAATATCGCCGTCTATCTGATATAACTCACCTTTTACTAGATCGTCGGGGTTCATTTAAGTCTCTGTTAATCCTAGTAAATGTGATGTGAGTTATCAATGCTGTACAGCCCACGCCAAGTAATGTTATGATTTCCGTCACTTCTTATCCTTTAATCCAAATCTTTGTTTTCTTTCTTGTTTATACATTTCGTAACCTGTCTTAATTATTTCAATACACTACTGTCCAGAAATCCGGTTTCATGAAATATTTGGTCATTAGATCACGCGGATAATGAAATTCAAAATCATCATGATGATCCCAAACGACTGTGACGCCTCCCCACTTGTTAGTGTGTGCCAACCCCTTGATTTCGTGGGCTTTACATTCAATTTTGAATGGGGCTCCATAACTGTAACTCACTTGCATGCCCTCCTTACAATCCGTCATTTCTTATCCTTTTTCTTGAACCTTCGTTCTCTTTCTTGTTTATATGCCTCGTAACCCGTCTTAATTATTTCCTTAACGGCTACGATGTCTAAGACTATGTTTTGTAATCTTTTCTTTATTTTCTCTTTCATCCATTTAACCCTCCGAAAGTATTTTGAATCTGCCTGATTTTACCATGCCTTTCAACACCTTAGCTGAAACTTGCCGACCGCCACCATCGTCCCACCGAATAATATACCAATATTCATGGTTTTCGCGTCCCTGGTACCTATCAACAATTATACCGTTTTGCCACGGTATTTCATTTTCTTTAAGCCAAGCATCAAACTCAGAAACCTTCTGTGATACTAACGTACCGACTTCATAAACCTTTTGCTTACGAATCATAGATTATGCTACCAGATGAAACGACTGCAAGATCAGAAAAAAGCTCAAGTTCTCTGTCGTCTACGGACCACATAACATACGCTGATTCCAAGTCGTCGCCTTCAAAACCTTGGTTGTAAGTCTGCGTGACTAAACCAAGATCGGGCTTGCTTGGGACTGCACGCCCTTCGTCAAGTTGCGATTGGCATTTATACATAACCAAGTCCCCGACTTCCGGCTCTTTATCAATAGCTTCCCATTTGTTTTCAATTTCCATTACGCTACAACCTCACATTCCTTAGTGCTTACGGGCAGTCTGTGCCAAGCACTCAAAGTGATCAAAGCATCAAGATATTCGCTACATGCGTCATTCGCATTTACCACTTTTAACTCCAGTGTATCGCTGCCAATAAGTTTCCTTACAACACCAAGTGCTTCAACCTGTTTTACCGTTTTACCCGGTGTTGGCGACATAACTAGCGCCTTCCACCTAACTAAGTCACCGATATTAAACACCTTCTGCGATTGCGGCATACTCGTTCTCCTTTGAGTTGATAATAATATCTTCCTCTGGCTTTTTTTCAACGATTTCCGGCAGTTTCATCTTCTTTGGCTTTTTCAGTTGCCTGAAATAAGGCCATGATTTTATTCCGAAAAGTTTGTAAACAGTCATTCTACTGTTTGCGGTGATATCGTCTGGGTAACTCTCGATTTTTATTGTCTTTCTTCCCTTCTTGTCTGTACGTTCTACACAAATCCGCATTGACGTGCCAATATACTTCATACTACTCCTTGTTTAGATGCGTGAGCTTGAATAAACTCAAGCCCAGCATTGCAACCGTCGATAAACAATTGGAAACAGTCAACCCCCATCTCTTTACAGAGATAGGAGCCGACAATTATTCCCAAAAGCAACCAAAACAGTGTCTTACCGTCCATTAGAACAACCCATTGGCCCAGCTTTCGTCATTTACCCAACCATCTGGCGGGCTTGGCTCGGTCGAGCTTACAACCTTCCAGTGGCTTCGGCCATAGTGCAGTAATTCCTCGCCTTTCTCATTCGTGAGTTGCGGATAGTAAGCCGTTGTTTTTCTTGCGTCTTTAACCCGACTGATGATCAAATTAGGATATTGCATTCCCCCCTTGTAATTACTCTTGGAATAATCATAACGTGGAACAGAATCATGGCTGGAGCCGGTCAAATTAAGTCTGTCCCAATTCATATCTGTAATCATATACAGATGTTCCGGGCGATCGCTACGTTCAAGCAAAGCGCCGACTCCATAGCCGTCTTTCTTAAGTCTTTCAAGCACTTCTGCTCGCCATTCCTTATTCTTAGAAATGTTCTTAGACTGCGCGCCCTTACGCTGTTGGCAACCACGCTTATTGTGGCCTTTCTCGCCACACCACGAACACTGCCGATTCTTTACGCTTTCTGCGTATCCCTCAACCTGACGAACATACCATGGCCTAGATGGATATTGATCCGTGCCTTTCAAGTGTTCGTTTTTCTTGAGCCATTCTGCGGCCTTTGTCTTCATTTCTGGACAACTCCGCTTGGTGTGTCCACGACCCCAACAATGACTGCAAGTTGGGCTACTACGATAACGTGCCATAATTTCTCCTATTTATTTGCTGGCGACTTCTTCAAGTGCCGCTGTTGAATTTCAAATATTTCCGCAGGGTTACTTAGCAAACAAGCCTGCGATGTTTTATACTGTCGACCATCTTCCAAAACTGAAAGAATCAAGACATCTTGGTTAGGGTGTCTCGCACACCTGTGAGTGTACGAAATACTCTGACGAATGCGAGCAATGGAACCAACCGGAAACTTTGCTTCTTCCGTCGCTGCTGCAATTGCTCGCTTTGCATAGCTATTTCCAGTCATCTTATCAAACTGGTTTCGCGTCGGGATGAACTTGTCATCATTGAGGATTTTGCTAGGCAAGTCGCCCCAATAGCCAGTGTTGTTCCGCTGGTTCTCCGCGACGTAGTATTCAGCAACGATCTTCGCAACTTTGCGCCTCTCGTCGTCATACTCTTTGACCCAATTTTTCCATTCTTTAATGGCACTTGGATCGTTGTATTTCTTCTCGATCTTTGCGAAAACTTCGTACTGTCGAGGCGTCAACCCCTTGTAAGTACTGAAACTTTCAGTCAGCGACTCCAAAAAACCGTTTTCCCACTGGGTCAAACGACTTTCTTCTCGCAATTTACCTATCCTTTCAAGGACTTTCACATCGGTAATGTTTTTACGCATAGTTCTCCTTGCCGCGTTGGCATAACTATTATAGCACGTTACAGTAACTATTCTCAATCAATAACTTTTGCCATCTCAACTGGTATAAAACCCTTATAAGTTTCCACAGGGAAATATACTTCTACCATTTCTGCTAATTCATTTTCGTAAATGAATCCTATAATGATTCCCATAATTTCCTCATCTGAAAACACATCATAAGGATTTTCAGCCATTATAAGATCCCCAATCTTCATATCTAACCCTATGAAAGTTTTACTAAACAACCCAAAGGGATTGGGTGGCCATCTAAGCCATAGTAATCATTGTTAAGTTTAGGGTCTAAAAATTTAACATCTGCCGTCCAGCAGCGTGCATTCGATCCGCTTTGATAAACCCTCAAAACTATTCCCAATTGTGATTGCAACTGTTGTTTATAAACCAAGCGCCCATCGCGATTGGACAGAGTGTTGCCGGGATACCAGCGATTCCATTGGACTAAATCGCCCTTTGCAAAATCTTTTCTAACTGTGTGTCCGTGTGGCCCATGTTTCATTGTCTATGTCTCTGAAATCTTTATCAAAGTGTCCATTTGCACCCAGCTTTGACGCTCTCGCTTGTCGCTGAATGTAAACGGTTGATTTTTATGCCAAAATATTAACGCCATGTCATTCTTAATTTTCTTGATTATTCCATAACATAGCTGGTGGTGTTCTTTGTTAACATACACGTTAGAGTGATATTTAACCAAATCTCCGACTTGCATTTGCCTTCCTTTGTTGGGAACTTAGCAGGGAATCGAACCCTACAGTAGCAGGGCGTTTCCACCCTGCCGATTGCGCCCACGCTAAGTCCGTTACATGAAACCTGTTCTATTGGTAGATTTCAACACCCGTTAGGTGAGCAGTTTAACGTCATACTCGGGACAATTTCTTTAAGTAAATTATATAATTAACTTAGCATTTTAACACCCCTCTACGAACAATACCTTTTCGTTCGTCTTGAAGTACAAGTGACCCTTGCAAGAATCAGGGATCAGCCACATTCGCTTGCAAGTTGAACGCTTAGGTTTGGGAGCATATCCGTCAGTCAAAACGATATGACCATCGAACTTTCGCTTGTTAACATACTCGGTTGGAGCATTAAAGCAAGTTCCGCCACACAACACGCGCTCTTTCTTCTTGTTTTCGCCCTTCTTCCAAACGTAAACCTTGTCCTCGTACACATTAGTATCGAAAGGAACAACCGTGAACGTCGCGAACTCCGCAAGTTTATTCAACTCTGCGAAGAACTTGGCAAGCATTTGATCGCCAACCGAGCCCGACTGATCGATAGAAATCGCGATGTTAGCAATGCGATTCGTCTTCTTGCCCGCATGAATATACGGGAAGCGACGATTGATTCGCTTAATGCTATTCGACCTATCCGACCGCAAAGCCTGACCGATGAAAAACTTCAACACTTTTCGCCAGTTGATCGTGGACTTCAGCCCCTTCAAGATTTCCCTGCGAACTTGGCTGCTTACGCTGCCCCAACCATTGCCCTTAGACGCTTCCTCCGCTGCTTTCTTGGTAAAGTCCTTCAACCTTTCCTTTGCAATTTCAGCAGTTGCCTGATCAACTTCGCCCCAACCTTCGTGGGAATCAAACTGCTTTGGGCCGCCGCCGCCGCCGTTTCCTTTGCCTTCTCCGGGGGTTCCACCTTGACCTTCGCCTTGACCTTCGCCCTCGCCTTCGCCCTCGCCTTCACCTTGAAATTGCTCGTCTTTTTGGAGCATTTTCAAATATCGTTCAGCCGACAAGCCAACGGGATACTTCACAAAGTGACCTTCGCCCGGATACAAACAACCGTCAGGCAACATATCCCGCGAAATCAAGCCGTTGATCGACAAGTCGGTTGCGAAGTTCCAAATCTTGTGACCAATACCACCCGGTTTACGCGACGTTACATGCTCAAACACCAAGTGATAAAACTCGTGAATAAGAACACCTTGTCGCTGCTTGTCCGTAAGTCCCGCAAAGAAATCAGGATTATACAGCATCTCAAACTGCGCGGTTTCAGGATTAACACGCACACCGGCTGTCGGCAGCGCGTTGCTGGAACGCTTGTCGATCCGCCTACTTAGAGCCGCAAAGAACGGCTCCTGTTGCAGCAGATAAGCGACGTGCATATTGAGGTTGAACCTCTTGACTTCTTTGACAGTTGTTGGCCTGCTCATTGCTGGTGTCGTCATTTTTTACTCCTTGCCAGTAAGAATTACAACCATGTAGTTCTTGACAGAACCCTTTGAAGTCTCGCACTTGTGCATGGCAATCACGTTTTTATTGTTGCCCTTGCCCATTTTCATCCACAGCGACATGGCGCATTCGGATGGCAGATTCACGAAGTATTCCGAAAGGTTCTTGATTCGATCCTCGGTCAACTCTTTCTCAAAGACCTCGGTCGCTTCCAGCTTCTCAATCATAGCGTTATGATCGTTGATCTGGAATTTCTCAATCTTATCCCACGCTTTGCCGTCAAGCAAATCGTCGGTTGTAACCTGACGATCGTAGTTCTGCACGAAATCGTTAAAGGCTACGGCAGCTTCAAAGCCCACAAAGGCACCCGTCAAGGTGAACAATGCTGGGCTGGCTTCCTCAACCAGATTCGCCTTGCAAAGCACTTGGTTAAGACGGTCCCAAGAACGACGCGACGGGTAAACCTTATTCGGTTCCGCATCACTGTTATGCTCAAGATGCTTGGGATTCTGGTTAATGAAGTCCCAAATGACCGAATTCACGCGGTCTTTCGCCCACGTCAACCAATCCTCAACTGTCGGCTCCAAATCCCAACAAGAATAACGATCTAGCTCGGCAGGATCCATATCAGAAACCTGATAGTTTGAACCATGCTCACCACCGTTAATCGCTGCATAAATCAGCGTATCCTCGTGGAGTTTCCAGCCATTCAACTTACGACTATCCGTAAGCTCAAACAATCCTTGACGAACTTCCGTTGTCGCACGGTCAACTTCGTCAAAGAACAAAACGCACGGGTTATCGCACGCAAACTTGAACCAATCCGGCGGGTTCCAGCCCGTAGTATTTCCCTTGATAACTGGCAGACCTACAAGGTCGCCTTCCGTCATCTGTGATGCTCGACGCTCAACCACTGGAAGTTTAACGACTTCCGCGATTTGATAAACGACTTGCGACTTTCCAATGCCGTGCCTTCCGCGCATAAGCACAGGAAAACGAGCATCTGAAACGCTCGGAGCCAACTCAATAAATGTTTTAAAATCAACTGCCATGTCTAACTTCTCCAATTTGCAGCATTTACTGCCGTCCGCTCGTAGCGGACATTCTCAACTCTACCTTGCCAGCCTTTGCTAGCAATGGTAGTATGACACATAAAACGCACTTTTGCCATCACTCATTTTCGACCCGCGTAAGTCCATATAATAACTAGACAAATTTGAGTTTACCGGGTGAGTAAATGTGATGCTGCCCTCAAAAAACGTGTTAAAATTCCTACTTGGTTTTGCGTACTTACGCAACCCACTCATACAATTTGGGCCAATCTTCTCTGATCGACTTCTCGCGAATATCCTGTGTAATCCACGCACTTTCATCGCCAGTAATGGTAAGCACTCTAACTGACCAATATCCTTGCTTTGTTTCGTGTGGACCCAACAATAGCCCATACCCAACAACATTGGTTTTTTTGGCCTTGCCGTAGAATAACATTCCCGGCTCTAACTCTTTGATCTCGTTGGTTTTATTTTCACTATTATTTCGCATATTTCAAATCCTGCCTAGTATACCTTTTTCTGTCGCCAAACATAAGAACCTCCCCAAGTCCGCACCATCTAACATAAATCCAAGTGTCTGACCTAATAATAATACCAACTGGATCATGGCTTGAAACATTCCGATTACATCGTAGTCTTTTACCATACGCCGAAAACCTAACTAAATCACCTACGTGCATGTTTTAAATCCTTCCTTGAGTGCATCCACTTCTCGCCAAAGGGCAAGTGCATCCAATTGACTTGAAAGGGAAAATCTGTAAGAAGTTCGTCTTCAAGTACCACAATTATTCCCAAATGACTCGGCCTGATATACCTGTAATTTGTTTTCACTTTGTTCCCATAGGCCGAAAGCCTAACTAAATCACCTACTTGCATTTCGCCCTCTTCAATTCATAACGATAATGCAGAGTTTCGTTGGTGTGCCTGAACCATTTTACATAAAACAAGTTATCGGAGTCAATGTCTCTACAAATAAAGCCAATACTGTCCCATGCAATATGCCGGTTCTGATGTTGGCCTCGCGCTTTCTTTGAAAGCATAACTAAATCACCTACTTTCATCCTATCACCTCCAACTCCTTGGTTAGAAACCACAATACAGCGCCATCGCTGACCATTTGTACCTTAGTTTCGTTGTAACCGGCAACATCATCAACAACAATGGCTAATTGGTCTCGATAGCCTTTATATTCGCTTGTGGTAACCCAGTTGTCTTTCATAATCCTAATCAAATCACCTACTTTCATCTATCAACTCCCAAGCTGATATATAATCAACGTCTTCCCTGTTTTCCCAACCTTCTCGCGGGTTTGCATAGCGCAATCTTAAATCGCCGTCATCGTCAAACCCTACAATAATAGCTAACGAGTTAACATCTTTACGGGTTGCCCACTCGGCCATCTGTATACGTTTTACCAAATCACCTACTTTCATCTAAAAACTCCAAATTCGCAGGCAAAGCGTGTACTTGCTCGCCATCGTCGACAAACGCAATAAATACGCCATAGTAACCGGCAGTCTTGATCACCATAGCCATCCTATTACGATCCTTACAATGCTTTTTAAGCTGAACCAAGTCACCGATTTTAAACTCGTGTTTCCATTTACTCATTTATAACCTCAAAATGGGTGGCTTGTTCCCACGGATTACCCTCATTCATATTCATACTCTCTTGAAACCAAAGGACTTTTACAAAGTGTCTGCCGTCTTTCTCATAGACAATGCCCATACCACAAAGATTTTCGGGATCGTCCTTTACCTTAATGAGATCACCCACTTTCATTCAACAACCTGTAACCTATTGGGAGAATAGCACAATATCTCGCCGTCAGCAGCAGGACTGCCGGTGCCAACCCAAACAACTTTCGCTCTACCTACCAAAACCCCTTTTGTTTCATAGCCTACCACCATACCAAGCAACTTTTCATAAGGTACGCCGGCAGCGTTGTTGATAAGGCGAACAAGGTCGCCCACTTGTGGTAAACTCATCCTATAACCTCCGTAACTGACGGCCACCAAAGGGTAATTCCCATTGCCGTCCCTACTTTAAGTTGCGGATAAGCGCCGAGGTCCGATTTGACGATTTCCAGAACAATTCCAATGCCTTCTTCTGAAAGTGCTGGATTCCTAACCAAGTCGCCTACTTTAAATCTCATTTATAACCTCGTATTTTTCCGGGGGAAGTGTGTCTATCGCGAAATAACACTTATTCCACTTGTGATGCCAAAATTCATAACAACCGCCAGCAAGACCAAGGTAAACAACAATTTGGCCTGACTTAATAATCCTAACTAAATCACCAACTTTCATTCTACAACCTTGCATCCACTCTTGACTAACCAGCCGATTTCACCTGAAGAAAGAAGGGCTTTGATAGTGCCGCCCTCTTCATTTATCCATAGAACAACGGCGACATCGCAGTTATAATATCTAACTAAATCACCGACTTTCATGCCAACTCCAGATTTTTTGTTTGGTAATACTCAATTGATCCATTTATCCAAACATACCAAGGATATGCGTTGCATCTATAGTCATATTCTCTATGGTACGCGACAATAATTCCAACGCGGTCACCATATACCCTAACCAAATCACCGACTTTCATTTATGACCTCGCAATCTTCTTCAAAAACTTCATGTATGCCGTCAGCGAATAAAGCCCTTAAAGTATAGTAAGTTTCGTTGGGGTATCCTTCACCACCCGGCATACAATCAGCCGACAAACTTGGTCCTTCCAGAACAATTCCAACACCTTCCGCATAGAAAGCGCCATTATAAAGAGGCACAACTAAATCACCGACTTTCATAGCAACTCCAAGTAGGTTTTGTGTTCCCAACTAACTTCGCCGCTAGCCCATTGAACTTCAAAGGCAATCACACCCTCGTCCTTATTAAAATCGTAATCTCTAACACGCTCATCAATTACTATCCCAACTCCGCGAAATGCATACTTTTCTTCCATAAGAAGCTCGGGGCAACGAAATTCAACTAAATCACCGACTTTCATTGCACTAGCTCCAAAGTCTCTGGAAATTCAAGAGTTTTACCCATGTCGTCAGACCACAAAACACGAATCGATCCAAACGGGTCGACTTGTTTAATGATATCAACGACTATGCCGATTGGCCAATTATAACTTTTCGCCTGTACTAAATCACCGATTTTCATAGTATTTTCTCCAAGTTTTCCCTGTTAACGTATGGGTCTAAGTACGGAACATTCCATTTGATTTTGATAACAATTTCGCGACCATTACTAGCATTAAATATATCAATAATAATGCCCATCCAGTCATCACTTTGGTTTTTTCGCTTCACCAAGTCACCGACTTTCATAGTACTTTTCCCTGTTCTCAAGTAAGCAATATGCTTCCTCTACTGAATTACATTGAGGGTGTTCCTTAAAACTGTAGTGTGTTTCGACAGTAACGCTTGCGTATCCTAGCAGACAACTTTCATCCCACCAAACCCTGTAAGTGTGGGGGCTTATGCTAACAATAATGCCAATGTCGCTGGTCATATTATCCCAAACAAGATCGCCTACTTCAATCATACATACCCTCAACACAAATAGACCGATAGACACGCAAACTACCGTAAGCATAATCGCCACATTCCACAACGTCGTCATTGTCTTCGCCGATTCGCAAAAACCTTACCATTTCTGGTCCGTTCTCCTCGTCAATCGTATCGGCAATGAATTTGTCAATGATATCAATGTCTTTGTAACCCTCATACCACTTAACGCCATCCATATGAATGAACAAATCGCCCTTCATAAAGACATCTGATCTCATACCGTTATCCCAACGGCACAAATCCAATGCGCCTTGGCTCGTAGACAAAACCGCAAGGAATTCAGACACTTTGTCTGGATGAATGGCAAACGCCACTTCACTTCTGTAACCCATTGTTTTTACTCCTGTTCGTCTTTTCGCATACTTTCGGGCCAGTACAGATCATTTCCGTACATGTACATTATACAGGAAAAACACGATGACCACAAGGGAATCGCCTTGACCCACCCTTCAAGATCGGATTATGTAATGATTCTAACGACTTACAAATTGGTTGATGAACGTATACTTCAATTGTTTTACTGACCAAACGTGATCAAATCCCAACGTCGTTTTGGTTAGTTGTGTTTGCCACTATGGCCAAATCAGGACTTGACATTTGTACTCGATTCGGTGTATACTTGTATAGTAGACGAATCGCTAGTCGGTCGATTCTTGTGGGTGTTCCAAAATGGAACATGTCTCAAAATGGAACAGTTGATAAATGTCAAGTGATAAACATCAAGCGGTTGATAAACGTCAAGTGGACGAATATCTAGTTAAAAGATAGTTAGCCGCCTAAGCATTACAACTATGCGATTTTATTGAGTTTATCTGTAGGTATCCAATATTGTTGACGATTTGGGAAATGAATTTTGAATAGTTTTTCTTCGTTAACCCCGTCAAGAGTCTGAGTTTTCACCTTGAATACAAGGCCAAGCCAATGTGCGCTCGGAAATGCATTCGGAAAGCCGCGGCCCATCATCTCTGGGCACTCAACAAGATCGCCAATACTAATCATCTGATACTCTCTTGAACTTGCTTACTTCGGGATCGATCCAGCGGCCTTGGTTTGTCTTCGGTCGTTTCTGTTCGCCGATCCAAGTTATCTCGCATTTATTTGAGAACTTGTTGATATCGGTAACGACACCATATAGGTTTTTGTTTTCGTTCCAAACCAAGTCGCCCACATCTAGTTTATATTTATTGCTACTGCGCATATATCTATTATACACCAAGGGGTAGTGGGTGTCAAGGGGTAGGGGGGTACTGGTAGGAGAGTACTACTGAAGTGGGGGTTTTCATTTGTCTTCTTTGTCTCGCTCTTCTAAAGCTTTATAAACCTTTTTAAGCTCCTTGCCAGTCATATCATCCAAATGAGATTTCCCGACAACTTCCTCTGTCCAATCCATGAAGTCGGCATCATCATCCCAAGGAATGCTCTTGTCGTCTGCAAGTTTATGTATGGCTTTTATTGTAGCTGATCTAAACAGGTTTTCATATTCGTCTGTATATAATTCTTTAACTTGAATCTCAGCACCTGATTGTATAGCATTTGCAAATCGATGATTCCCATCCATAATATATTGGTATTCTCCTGTATACCAATCTACCACCACAATCAACGGATATTCCAACTCTGCGCCTTCAACATCTTCGGGATCTAAAGTTACGCTGGGCTTATTCGCCAACTTTGATTCTAAATCTGATGGCTTAAATGTTATACATTTTCTCTCCGCCGTCCCTCCATCTCCCTTTTCGCACGTACTCCCTATAATCTCAAAAACATCATCAATATGAACGTCATCCCACGTGGTTTCAAGGCCACTACCTTCATTCAAATACCTGCGCCAATTTTCAAGGATTAGTTTCACATCAATAAATAGTTAATAAGTTTCTTGTTCGCCATCTTCAAAAGTTATAATTGTTTTATTGTCTGGGTGTGGTTTAATGTGGACTTTAATAAAATCATTCATCG
>Ga0209756_1003806_pt1 | contig 12010 bp, 20 predicted proteins | sample ETNvirenome_6_85_FD_184071 | JGI IMG/M metagenome (GOLD analysis project Ga0209756, IMG submission 184071) | Marine viral communities from the Pacific Ocean - ETNP_6_85 (SPAdes) (version 3) | ecosystem: Environmental > Aquatic > Marine > Oceanic | place: Pacific Ocean | collected 2013-06-19
CGCTCACCTTGGTACCAAGTTATAAATCCATCAACTGATGGGAAATGCGCATCGCTTTGTTCTTCCTCGTCTGACACAAATACTACCAGTAGTGCGGCATCGTATCGAAGCCAAGTTTGCGCATATGTGTTATTGACTAGATATTCATAAGACGCGTCAAACCCCTCTTCTCTGTGGCCTCTACCCATATTATTATACATGTTCTCGGCATCAACTATATCATCGCCGGGAACCAATGGAAACTGGGATTCAATAGAGGCGCTTCCGGGATCATTAGACATCATCGCTAAACGCCAACCACTTTCGGGGAGTGCCAGAAGCATTGCCTCAATTCCGGCCAATAGTTCATCATCGAACCTTCCCATCGAGCCAGAGGTATCAATAACCCATATAATATCAACACCATCAACCGACTGAGGTTGAGTGAAGGAATCAATCCATATTAAGCCTGGATCTGTAGGTACCTCTTCATAGATGTAAACAGGAACTTCGACTTCTTCGTACTCATAAATTATTTCAACTCCGGCGCCTTCACCAACAATGTGGTAGTCCATATTGGTCGTGCAGCCTGATAAAACGGCTGCTACAAACACTAGCAGTTGTTTTAATAATTTATGTGCCATCCCTATTAGTACGTAGGGGATGACTTAGTAAAAACGTCTTCTTTACTAAATTTTCTTATTTTAGAGAGATAATGTCGTGCAAAGTTGCTGGAGAAATTTTCGCTCTTTCAAAAATTCGGGCTTTTTTCCAGTCGATCACCCTACTAACTCTTAACGCGTGTGCAATCCATTCACTACAATACCATTTACCACGTTGCTTGATTTTAAAAGGAATTAGATGAGATAAGACCATCCCCAACCAATCATATTTACATCCTTTGGTTCTTTCAAAGAATTCTTTTATAGTTGCAACTTGCTCTGGAGTTACTTTAATGCTTACGAAATCCCAATTTTGTGGTTCCCATTTTTCTCGTTTTATGGCGCATAACTTTGAAGACGAAAAAGGGCCAATTCTTATCCACGTAACACCATCAGGTAATATCAATTCTGTGTGTGAATACGGACTTTTTGTCCACCATCTAACGATTTTATTAAATAAATCGCCGCTACCCTTATAAAATGCTACCTTTATTTCCATTTTGTTTTGATTCGTAATAAACGCCTCCACTAATACGTATGGGATCGTCTATTAATCATACCAAAAATCTTATTATTTTTATAAAAAAAAATGGGGGGCTAAAAGCCCCCCGAGAAAGTTACGAAATTTCTATCTTTCTTACTGTTCTTTCTTCTTCGGTTGGTACGACTTTTGGGATGGTCAAAGTAAGAATTCCGTTATCATAATTTCCTCTAATCTTCGTCTCATCCAAATTGTCGCCAAGACGGAAGGAGCGCTGAAATGCGGATCGTTTGATTTCGCGCTTTGCGTACTGCCCGTCCTTTATGTCATCGTGCTGATTGCTGGTTCCTTGAATAGTGAGAACACCCTCCGCAACTTCAACCGATACATCTTCACGTCGCATACCGGGAATAGCTGCCTCAATCAACACGCTCTCGTCATTGTTAATGACATTCACCTTTGGGTAAGATCCTTTAAAAAAGAAATCTTCTCCCAAATCTCTCGATACAGTCGGAAACATGTTTCCAAGCATATCATCAAAAAGTCTATCGAACGGAGTTAAGAACTCGTTCTTAGAAAATGCCCTAGGGGCAAGGTTATTTCGCCTTACTATTGTAGTCATAATATTTCTCCTTATCTGTTTAGTATAAGCTTGTTAGCAGTCGCATTGATCTGCCAACGCTAATAATATAACCACTCAATATAAGTAGTCAAGCTTTTTTTGTGTTTATTACGGAAGAAATGAGTTCTACGAGAACATCAGGCATCTCTTCCTCTACTCCGGAGTCCAACCACATAATAGTAAGTCTATCATGAACCACTCTTTCATTCAAATGAAATGTAGAGTTGACTGCGATAACGATACCAGTCATTTGGTCTTCGTAGCCTATCGTAATAAAATCTTTTTCTCTTACGATATCACCGACACGAAACTGGTAATCGTCATCATTCACATATTAATTATTCTGTAGGAGTGTTTTCTTCAATTTCAAGCATCTCAATTTCAAAATTCAGAGCTTTTCCTACTAATGGATGATTATGATCAAGTGTAACCTGAGTATCAGTAAACGACACAACCGTTGCATGCATAGGCTGTCCACCAGGGCCGGTGCCAGATACTGAAATACCTTCTTCAAACTTAAAGTTTTCTGGGAAAGCTGCTCTTGGCACCTCAACCACAGCTTCTGGTACAGCTTGGCCATAAGCCTCATCTGCTGTCAGATTAACTGTCTTCACTTCGCCCTCGGTCATGCCGATTAGTGCGTTTTCAAAACCCTTAATTAGTCTTCCTTGACCCACAAGGATACTCATAGGATTTCCGCGAGAGCGAGAATCATCAAAAACTTCTCCGTCAGGAAAAGTTCCCTTATAGTGTAGAGTTACACTATTTCCATTTGTTACCGTCTTCATTTATTTTTTATCCTTTGTTAAATTGCGACTTATGACTGCTTTTTCTACTTCTTCTGTTGGAAGATCCATTTCTTCTTTTAATATCCAAAGCGCTTTTTCTATTTCATCTGTTACTTCACCATCTAAGTCATCATCGATGAAGTGAATTTTTTCTTGTTTTTTATATTGTATCTTGTTTCGTATATTTTGTATAAATTTATTCATCTTTTCTCTTAACATAATTGCCGAAGCAATAACCAGATGCCAAAACACAAATGCCGGCGAGGATCCAGTCTTGATTGACCAATAACCCTATTGCAAACACACCATTAATAATAGAACATCCAAGACTAGTATAGCGTGAACTTAAAAAATCTTTCATTACCAATTTACTCCTGTTGTTACTGCCAAACGCCAATACTCATTAACGTCTGGAATATATATTAAATGAACCGGAACACTAAAGTGGCCGGCGGCCTGTGTCCAGCCGATAGCCGAGACAAGGTGAACATAATTATTATCTCCTGCTGGATCATAAATAGTAGCATTTGCTCCTACTGCCAGCTGAAGAGAATCATTAATCTCAAATCCAACCAACACATTTGCTGATGGAATTACAAGACTCTGCTCAAGTCCACTAATGGTTAGATTCTGCACAAAAAGCAAATCCAACCAGTCGCCCCCACTCATTGTCTGCTGCGACTCAAAGCCAATAGCAAACATATGCGGGCTAATAATTCTATCGCTTCGCTCACCGCCTGAAACATAATTGTATCCAAAGCGCAAACCCTTGCGAGTTGTCCAATCATCACTATCTCTCATAGAGACAGCGTGATCATCAGCTATTGCCGACGTTGAAAGCGCTAATCCAATAACGCATGCTAGTAATTTTTTAATCATTTATTTCTCCTTAATTAAATGGTGGAAGCGGCGGGAGTCGAACCCGCGTCCACGATACCTCAAAAGGCAAGTCATTCACAAGCTTAGTTGGTTTTTATCAACTACCAACAAAATTAGACGGTTATAATCTAATGCTGACCGTCCTGTTGCATTAGATGGTTTGATTTTTACAACTTATCTGTTGTTTTTGATTAGATTGGATAGAAGGCTCTAATCAGCCTCCTCGATTAAGCCGCTAAGCGTGCTGCTTCGAAGTGTGTGTTGTTATTTGCAACTATTATTTTGAACTTTTAAGGTGGTATCTTACCTACTTGCACTCGACTTCATCCTTACCCTGTCGAAGCCATTTCGCTCCCTTTTCTTACTTTCTTGACTATAATCCCTGCTGGGGTTCCATCATCACCATCAAGCCAAATGACAATTTCTTCTTTTGATTTCTCTCTATATTGTTTTTTGAAATCAATCTTTTTCTTCGCTGCTTTGATTGCAGCTGCTTCTGAGGAATGTTTACTAATTAGATCACCTTGAATAAAACGACCATTGTATTCATATACTTTCCACATTTTCCCTCCTGTTAAAAAGCCAACCGTCTGTGGTTCTCTTGCTCCCCACTCGCTAATCTCTCAATTATTTTATATCCTTATGAGATATCAGGATATTAACTTACTTTAGTTTTAAACGGCCGGTTTAAGTTTTTCAAACATCTTTGAAGTAATCTTCTACTTCGTATTTTCTGAGAAGCTTCTTAAATTCTACATAGGTAAGATCTAAGAACCTTGCTGCATCTTTCTTTGATTTAGTTGTTGAGATAGCAAACTTAAGAATTGCTTCCTGAGTAATCTTATTAGAATTTCTCCAAATATCAAATCCATATAACCTGTTATTAATAAGATCACATGAAAGTTCTAATTTGATAGCTATAAGGTCTTCTAAAGTGAGATTAGAAATTAACACTAATAAACTATCATTTAACTTGTTTTGATCTCTTAATTTAGTTATAATACTTTTATTGATAGTAGTTGAAAGCTTTTGTTTGTTTACCATCACATAACCAACACATATAATGTAACTGATATTAGAAAGCTTGTCAAGTGACTTTTATAAAAAAAGTGTTTTCACAAGTGTTTTCATAGTTAATCAAGGGGCTTGTAAGCTTGCCCACCTAACCGCCGTCATTGTTGTTTCGCCGTCAATATTTACTTGTTGACGAGCAGTATTAACTTGAACATATACCTTTTTTCCTAAATCGACTAAAGCATTCATTTCTTCAGGACTTGAGTTTTGAACAACTTCATACATTGCTTTTACAATATCGGCACTTTGACCAGAAGATTTAGCTAAATCAACAACTTCACCAGCTTTGTGGGCTTCTTGTAACCAATTTAAAGCATCAACTGCTGCTTGTTGTGCTTCTGGATCTGAGTCTTTTGTAGCTTGTGCTAAAATTCCTTTAATTGCTTCGACCCCATCATTAGAAAGAGCTGTATCTTTTCCAGTATACCCAGACGTTCCAACCGAAGCCTGAGCAGCGTTAGCAAACAAAGCCATTACTGCAGCAATAATCATCATAATAATAAGAATTTTAATAACTTTACACAGAATTGGATGTGCTTTACAAAACTTTTGCACAAAATTGTAAGCTTTTCTTAACACCCCGGCTATTTTAGCTAGCATAACTTTCGCTTTTTCCATTAACATAAAAGCTTCAGTAGAAAGTCTCAAAATAAAATCAGATACTTTTTGAACAGCAGCATCATACATTTCTTTTGCTTTGCCAATTAACTCTTTTCCTTTTTGATATCCTTGCTGAAGAATATCAACAATGCCTTCTTCAATAAGGTTATCCATTTCTAAAAGAACTTGACGTTCCCATGTCTCATACAATTCTTGTTCAGTTATAATTCCACGGTTGAAATTTTCACACAATATTTTAAAATCACGCTCACCACGATATTTTCTAAAATTTTCTATTAAAAGTTTCATAGTTCTAAATCAAGATCTAATTCTTCTTCTTCACCGGCGCCCGGCACTTCTTGTTTCGCAGTATCATATGCTTGATTAGTTGGCTCTTCAACTTGACCAGCTAGCTCACCTTCAAATTTATCAAAGTAGAGCTTGAGATTAGCAATCAAATAGTCGTAAAATAACTCCTGATCTTCTGGATTTGAGAGAAGCTCATAGGAATCAATAACATTATTTTCAACTTTTTTAAAGCTATTGTAAGCCATATTGCGGCCTGTTTCATCACCACCAATACCAGCACCAAAGTCTTCTCTAGGATCTGATTCTTCTTCAGTCTCTTCGTCGGCTTTTTTCTCAGCATCCGTTCGAATATCGATAAATTTATCTTCTTCATCGGCAATTTCTATATCAATAACTTCTTCTAGTGTTTCTTCTCCATCACCGCCGGCTTGAGTATTTATTTTAGCTGGCGTTAATGTGTCAATAACTGCATTAACAATATGTGCTCTGAAAGATTGTCTTTGCTCTTCAGAGGTTGTTAATGACTTAAAGTCTGCCTCCAGAACAGGGATAATCTTTTTTAGAAGCTCTTCCAAAACATTAATTCCGGTCGATCTATTTGGCGCCGGATCATTATCGGGAGTACTAGATTCAGATAACATGCTCTTTAGTTCTAGTCTCATCAACTTTTTCAACGAGTTGCGAACTTCTTTTTCTTCATTTATCTTTTTTACCTTGACATGTCGAATTAATTGTCTTATATTTTCTCTCAAGATCTGTTCATCATTATTCATTGTGAAATGCCTCTTTCCATAATTAGTCTAATAACATCGTCAACGAGATTTAAGTCAACATTTTCTTGTCTAATCATGGAGTTTTGTTTCTTCTTTCTTTTCTTTCCGCCTAGGGGATATCCCTCATCACGTTTACCGGCAACATTACCAGTACCAATAGCTACACCACCACCAGACATAGCTGATGTTTCTTGTACTGTCGCGCCAATATTTAAAATTCTTAGAAAGTCTATCACATTCTCTTTTCCAACAAATTCAGCGATGTCTTCAAAATTTTCAGCGCTAGCTCCTAATAAATTTCTTAAATCAGTTGCACTATAAGGACCTCCACCAGATCTATTTGTTGGTATAACTGCAGATTCTTGTGGAGGAATTAACTCTACTCCACCCTTAATATATTTTTCAGCCCCATTCCAGCGTTTCCAGTCGCCATCTTTTGTGCTAGCACCTAATATTACTTTTGTGCCGGGCACCAAGGGGCCATCTTTTCCTATAAACTCATAGGCTGCATTTATTGGAGACGCGTGAGAAGAAATTTCAATATTTACATTTGGTGTATTACCAATCATTACCTTCCAAAGCGCCAAAGAGTCCTCTGCAGTTATTTCTCTACCATTTGGAAGTTTTCTTCCTGCTTTTGTTGGGCTTGAGATTAAAACTATAACTTCATCAGCAATACTAGCATATTCTCTAACCATAGCCACATGGCCCAAGTGTGGTGGCTTAAATGCACCCGGAACAACTGCTATTGTTCCTGGCTCCTCGGCCTCTACCTCTACATCTACTACTGGATCTTCATTTTCATCTTCTATTTCTAAAACTAATTCATCTTCAAGCTCTTCTTGCATTCCAGAACGCCTTGCTCTTCCAATAATTTGATTAGCCATAGCAAAAGCGCCAGTTAATTTATAAATTCTATCTGAACCCGGCGGATACTCAAATACAACGCCCTCAAGAGACGATGCAAGATTTTCTATCTTGCCCAGTTTAGCAAGTTGCTTATCAACCAATTCGCCCATTTTCTCATCACCGGTTCCTTGCAAATTTTTCAAATGAACAATGGCTTGCTGAAGTTCATCTCGCATGCGCTGAACTTCTTCATCATGCTGATCAACAAAGAAGCTTTTAACACCGCGCAAGACTTCAATAGCAAAATCACTAATTGCAATTTCTAATGGCCTTAATACAGAGGCAATATATTTTCTAGAATTTGTTTTAGAACCTAATTTTGAAACAACAGATTGAAGTTCTTTTGGTAATCCTTTTTTTGCTTTTACAACAGTAATACCGCGAGATTTTGCCTCTTCGGGATCCAACATCAGCATTAAAACTTGTTCAGTTATATTACTTGGTAAATCAACTTGCTCTGTATACTTTCTTACTACCATTGCTACATAATCGCCTAATGTCGCACTCATTCCAACAGGAGAGGCGAAAGATTGGATTTTAGATGTAACTTCTTCAAGAGCAGAGCCATCTGCTAATTTTTTAAAAGCAACAATTTTAGGACCATTGATTCTCCAATCTTCTTCTCCAACATTTTGAGTTCCACCATCAACAGCTTTTACTAAAGAATAAAAGCTTTCTTTAGCTAATCTTCTTGATTCAGAACTTTCATTATCTCCAAAATATTGAAGCCCATGTAAAACAATATTTGGAGCAGAATAAGATATAATATTAGGATTTGCTGGATACATTATTTCCATGTTAACGTATCTCTGGCCGTTTGAAAAAATATCTTCAAGTGTTTCTGGGCTGAGCTTTCTTAAAGCTGCTGAGACAGCTTTAAAGCCGTTTGTGAAGGCATTTTCTGCTGGATGACCCTTCCATTTACTAATATAGGCATCGGTGGTCATTCCACCCTTCTTAACATCGCCATTATTGCGCGCCGTTCGTATTTCTCCATTAGCAACGGTTAAAAATAAATTTTGGCCATCAACCTTCTCAGTTGCATTTTTTATATCTGCAGACGCAACTTTAGAAAGAATACTAACTATTTCATTAAATGTTAGATCCAAGTCCTCGGACAAATGGGCCATGTGCCCCGCGACACCGCCCATAACTTATCCCTTTTTAGCTTTATTAAAAGCGTTAGTTAGAGACTCTTTAATTTGCTTTGCAGAAAATCCTGCATTATGAAGCCTCATCACAGACTCACGAACACGATCGGCATGTTTCATGCGTCGTTCTTCGCCTTCAGGCTCATTTTCTTTACGAGCAGCACGACCGCCCTCTTCAAGCTCGTCCTCCTCATTCAGATCAGCATCTTCCTCTTCCTTAAGCTGTCCTGCATTTGGAACTTTGTTAGCAACATCGCTCCGGTCCATCTTTCCAGCTTTTGGTGCCGTATTTGTTCCGCTAGCAGAAGGCTTTCCTCCGCTCGCCGAACCACCTTGACCGAAATCAGAAGTGTCTTTGTTCGCAACATCACTTCTGCCAATATTACCGGCCTTGTTTGATGGACCCGCGCCTGTGGCAGATTTAGGCTGCTCAAAGCCTTCCTCGATACTCTCTTCTTTTGATTCAGTTAATTTGCTGAGATCCATTTTAAAACCCCAGGCTTCTGATAGGAGACTTTTGATTTCCCCGTTTTTCCAATCTTTTGTTGACATTGAACTATTATCTCCTTTTTGTAATTGTTCATAATAAATAGTGCCCTTTGTACTGTCTTCCCAATCTCTAAACACAATAGATGCTTGATATGCTTCAATTTCCATCGTCCTCATATGCGGATCAGCTTGCGCATACCCCTCTTCACCCATATTTTGGATGTTTTCGAAGTCTCCATTACACTTTTGGGTATGATGTTGAAGTTCGTGAGCTAAAGATCGCATAATATCTTTAGGATGCCGATCTGTTATATAGAGGGTAATTGACTCCCTTTCAGGGTCATAAAAGCCCGTTTTACCCATCGGATTGGCCGCATTTTGGCTATCTTGACGTAAAAACAGCTTTGGAGGGCGATCAAAGCCCATTTTTTGCTGTGCAAAGGGCATAAATTGCTGAATTAGGGGCTTTAGAATGTCAATCACTTAAAAATACCTCTTTTTGGTCGTCAGAATACCAAATATACTCTAAATAGTTCCCAAATGGGTCTTTTACGTAAACTCCAGTCGTTCCATCGCGATGATAGACCACTTCTCCCATTTCTAGCGGCAAATCTTCTATTTTTTCGACTAAAATGCCAAAATGTGCGTGTGGATAATGTTTTTTATCAATTAAAGCGATATTTGTGTTAGAAACACTTACTCTAATGTATTTTGAGTCGCGAAAAGTCACTTTTCCGGCCAATTTCTGGGTATACCACTCTTCGGCGACCTTTAGATCGTCCACAAGTACGGCAATATGGTCAATTACAGACATCATTGCACTTTCTCCGGTGTATTTGACTTAGAAACAAGCTTTAAACTAGCTGTGAAGAAGTCTATCTCTATTGCTGTATCATTTACAGGTTTTACGGTGGATATTGATACAAACCTTCCTGACCTAATTTCATTTTTTATATCAATTACAATACCATAATGAGGATCCCAGTCATCAACCTCTCGATTCCATGTTGACCATTCCACTATATCACCAATATCAAATGTTTTTGCTGTTAATTCGCCAAACGTATTTTTTTCATTCATTTTTTGGCTCGCTATCCCCGTCATAACTAGAACTTTGGACAGGTAATAGCTGAAATTCATTTAGCTCTTTGTTATATATTATAATTTCTTTATCTTTGAAATTAATCTTTCTAGATTTGCGTGTTCTCCGGTCGATAATTTCTACTTCGTTAATCGGTTGAAAGATTTTCTTCTTTTTTCTCGCCATTTTATTAATCTTGCAATTTTAATGCGAGAATCCAAGCTAAAAGTGTAACAACAGCGAATTCAAAATCAAAAAATCCATATATTATCCATGAACCAACAACTAAACTAATTGTTTGCCAAAATTTTCCAAATCTAAATAACATTAATCATATCCTGTGTGTATTAATTCATCTGGTTCGATGCAAATCATATCTCCACTATGTGTATAAATTAAAGTACGGCCAAAATCATCATAATTTTCATATAATACAAAAGCTTTGACGCCTCTATAAATTTTTTTATGAATTCGTCTTGCTGGATCCCAACACCACATTTCGCCACTACCATCTATCGCAACTTCCGGAATTAATTCGTCTTCTTCAGTAACATCTCCGGAGATTTGTTTTATTATTTGTTTTACAAAATCAGATTTTGAATCTTTTTGTTTTTTAGCCATCAAATTAACTAGAATTTAACAAACTTAAAAACGGATACTCGTGTTTATGTTTATAAAGTTGGGTTCCTAAAAGATAATAATTATTCAACTCTGCAAAAATACTATGAGTATTTGTCATAAAATATTCTTTGTCCACATAAGTCCAGTTTATATAAAAAACTTCACTATTGCTCTCGGTTATAATGCCTATCTTGACTGGCTCTTCTAAATGAGGCACCCTTTTACAAACTAAATCACCGACTTTAAACATAATAATAATATAACATTTTGTAATTATTTGTCAAATAAAATTCATAGCAAATAAAACAGCACCCATCGCAAATTGGACAACTGCAAATATTGTAACAGCTTTTGTTTTAAATGTTCTCAAATTTTCTAGCTCGCGCATTGCATATTTTATTTGAGAAGGTGAAGCTACCTCGTCAATTTTATCTTTCCAAGTTTTTATTTCCTCTAAACGATCTTCTTTTGCTTTAATCTTGGTAATTTGTTCTTTGACAAGTTGTAATTCGGCGCGCATACTCTCAATACCAGTATTAAGAGTTTCTAATTGTTGTAACACTAATTTAGAATAAGTTTCCCAGCCTTGGTTATTAGACACAATAATCACCCCCGTATATAATTATATAATTCTTTGTCAGAAACCTCTTCCTTTCGATGATTATAATCTTTTATATGTTGTATTAAATTTTTATTATTGGGATCAAGAAGCGCGCGCGGAAAAATATTACCTTGCATGCGAGCATTTAATATAAATGCAAGATATGCATCATTTATTGTAAAGTCTTTTTTTTTAATTTTTAAGTCAAAATTTTCATAAATGCCTCGTTTAAATAGTCCAAGATCAACGATAACAAAATCTTTAGTGTTTGGCCGTCGCATAACATTCTTTATGTGTACATCTTTTGGACGCCATCCTTTATCTTGCATAAAATATTTCATCGCAGCCATCAGGCCCTCAGCCTCTGGAAATAGGCCTTCTACTTTTTCAAGTGATGGACCGGTCCACGAACCTCGATCCGACACTTCATCACCCGGCTCTGGTTGATGGACAGGAATAATTTGCTTATCAAAATAATATAGTGTGTCGTGTGTTAGCGCAGTTCTAAAAGAACTTTCAACCGCAGGGCTTTGAAAATCTAGTTGCTCCGACACAGCTTTACTTATAGTGTCTATAACACTATCAACATTTGAATGTGACATCTTAGTAACAGAGTTTATAACAAAGCTTATGATTTGTTCTCGGCCAACTAGAAACTCACGCATTTGATTCAAAATTCTATTATTATCAACAGCATATTCTGTTATCTCTGCTACTGCTTCGGGATTTTTTAAGATTCTTTCTGTTTTTTTCGATACAGTGGGGGCATCTTGTGCTGCGAAAAGCTCTTGCGCTGTTCGTGGATCTATAGGTTCCAACAATTCCATTAAAATTATAGTGCTATCGCCACCAGTTATAAGTTGCTTAACATCTGGTAAATACTTCGCGTATTCCGGCGGCATAAAGGCTTTTTCCTCCATAGCAAACTTATAGTTTTCTATCTCGCGCTTATTATCGGCTGTCACAACTTTAGCTGCTGATCTTTCGCCTG
>Ga0209756_1003811_pt1 | contig 11999 bp, 30 predicted proteins | sample ETNvirenome_6_85_FD_184071 | JGI IMG/M metagenome (GOLD analysis project Ga0209756, IMG submission 184071) | Marine viral communities from the Pacific Ocean - ETNP_6_85 (SPAdes) (version 3) | ecosystem: Environmental > Aquatic > Marine > Oceanic | place: Pacific Ocean | collected 2013-06-19
CTAATAAAATCCATCAGCAAGAAAAACGCAGAGATATTGTTAAGAGCCTTAAGGCATTACTCTCAAAGCTATTATCAGTATAAAGACGGTAGAGACTATTACGAGGAAAACCTTACAGCTAATGAGTTGGATTCACTTATGGAACTAACTAGAGACCTTGCGGAGAAAATAGGGCTTGATTCTGAAGCTGGATACTAAAGTCATACTAACGAAAGAGAGAAGGAATAATGAAACAATATGAAATAGACAAACTAACTAAAAAACAAATGAGTCTTATTATTACTTCCGCTTTGTTCAATATGCCGATAGAAAACTTCAAAAGCGTACAAGAACGGTACGCTAAATCTTTGGTAAGGTTAAGAAAGTCGGAATTGATAGAGTGGGTTATTAAGGCTTTAAAGGTAATAGCCCAACGATAGGGCAGTATGGTACTGGGGCAGTTCGATTCTGCCCCTGTCCTCTGTAGCATGGTGCTACTAACTAACAATAATCATGGAGTTAATAATGAACCACACACAAGGTAAATGGGAAGCAGTCATTAGCCAAAAAGACGACTATATTATATGGGCAGGAGATGAGGGCGTTTTTATAGCAACAACGCAGTCAGTACCTCCGGCGGCGCACGAAACGGGTATGTATGGAAAACAAGCCAACGCAAGACTAATCGCTGCGGCTCCTGAAATGCTATCCTTATTGAAGAGATTCCTTAAAGCCCCAGCATATGAAGAAGCGAGAAACACTACGCATATGTATGGGTTTCTGGAAGAAATCAAAGCTATAACAATCAAAGCGGAGGGGGAATGATGAGAATATATAAGGTTAATTACAAGGAGTGGTATATCCGAGAAGGGTGTACGTGGGTAAATGCCAACAGTAAGACGGAAGCCAAGCAAATGGTCAGGGATGGTGAATTTTCAGACACCGATGGTGGAAATTATGAACCTGACTATACAAAACCAGTCACAGTTCAAAAGGCAGAGTTATGGAAAGCGGAGGGGGAATGATGAAATTCTATATGATTTGCTTTGACGACGATGATGGGAGCCAATCAGAATATTTTACATCTCTGAAAAAGGCAAAATCAAGGATGAGCCATCTCAAAAAAAATAGAGATGACTACTGTATAGATACTGTATATGATATGGTTTTCTACACCCATATAAAACCCACCAAAAAGGGCATTTTAAGAGCCTTAAATTCTAATGACGGTGGGTACCCAGTAAAGGAGGGGAAATAATGTATTGCCTAGAAACAATAAAAAAGATGAACGCTCCCGGGAATACGGTATCAATCAAAACCAGTAATGAAAATGGAATGTCTAGCGAGCGCCATATAGCAAGTGAGCTATTGGACGTTCTGGAAGACTTTCTTCGTGATAAGGGAGTTACTCTACCAAGCGAGGAAAAGAGCGAATATGGCGATGATACGGCCATACTGTTTGGCTCCGATTACTACACACTTGAGGACAAGTTCACACAGATTCTGAAACTCAAGTCACATTAACTAACGAGAAAGGACAATAAAATGAGTGAACCAAGACACGCAATAATATATCGAGATGCTGTAAAAAAGAAATGGTGGCTAGAGATAGTCACCTTGGATATTTACAGAGATACAGATAGGTTATCTGATAACGCAGAAACATTCGGCCCGTTCACAAGTTCGAACAATGCAATGAAGTTTGCAGAAGAATGCTTTCAAAATACTGGATACGAAATTCCCATAATGGATAATCTAGAGTTTAAGTCTCCACCTAGTAATTACGAAAATCCTAAATATCTTCAAGCAGAAATGGCGGATTTTTGGAATGGGGTAAAAGAAAGGATAATAAAATGAACGAAGATAGATTAAACTCACTAGAAGAGCGACTTGAGAGAGCCGTTATTAAGCTGGACACCTTTAAGGCTACAATGATTGCAGAGGGTGACTTTACAATGGCTGGTGTAGACAATCCAACCAAGGAGCTGGTAATTAGGGCCTATCAGTTCCTAATCGACAACGGTGTTGTGTGGAGCCTGCAGGGGAACTTTGGTAGGAACGCACATGCTCTAATTGAAAGCGGGTTGTGCCATGAGCGATAGATTTCTAACAAACACACTGTTGGCCATTGCGACCTATTTGCTTTTGCATATACTGGTTTACTTGGTTAACTTCAGCTAGGAGCTAAATATGGATTACTATGTAGTAAAAACAACACTAACTAAAGAAGAGCACCAGCAGGTAAAAATGAATGCTCTTGTACAATCAATCCCGGTTCAGCAGCTATACGCTAAAATTGTTAGGGCATGGCTAAAAAAACATGGGGTTACGCTGGGGAATAAGATAAATTAATACCTAATATCCGGGTAATCCTCCAGTACCTTAATGAGACGCCTCACCAGATTACGTGTGGGGCGTCCTTGCTTTCTGGCCTTATTAATACACTCTATATATACACCCACCACCGTCTGTATACGTAAGTTAGGATTGCTCCTTGCTTTGCTCTGTATCTCGCTTAATTGTTTCTCTGTTAGTTGTTTCATTCTTCTCCCGTTCTACTCTACAACCCATGGCCTCAGCTAATCTCCAAAATCTCTTCTCCAAAGCTATGAGAATTTCAATGTCATCGTGTTCAATCTTTAAGTGTATCATATATTGCCTTTAATAATCCAAGCAGGGACACCAAACCAAGTGCAACCAGTATCAATGATATCCCCAGTATAAAAAGGTTCGCTACTATCTCATAAATAACCACTTTAGGACTCCTGTTAAAATTATTCCTGATATTATTCCTATCACTATTCCAAAGCGTATACCCATCCAGAATATTTGTTTACCTAGGCAGGGAAATCTTTCTTTATTTGAGTTCATTTAGTTTTGTCTCTGCTATTGTTTTTATTGTTATTAGTGTCTTTATAAGGGAGTTTAATTGTTCAGTTGTAGCGGCACTGCGTGCCGAATGCTCCCGGCCCCGAGGCCTAGCCTCTCCGCCCTGCTGTTCACTAACGTACCGGTGTTCGCTTTTGTTGTCGAGTTCCTTAACTATCATCATTCATCTCCACCACGCATATCCGCGGCCAAATTTCTGCTGTTCAGGTTTCGGATTGGGAAAACTTGGTTTAGGGTATCCACTATCATCATAACCAATAGCCCTAAAGCTTCTTTTGTTTTCATTAATGATTGCCTCTAGCAGGAGCAAGTAGTTCCGTGCATCTCTAATCCGTCCATTGATTGATTCATCGCTGGCTTCTATTCCACTCAACACATAATTCCTTATGGAATCCATATGCTTCAGTAAATACACCATAGCAACCTTTTCGGGCGTTGTCTTCATACGTTCTGCAATGGCCTTAAAGTTCTTCAGCTTGTCTTCATCGCTAACGGTGTACTCCTTACCCTTACCAACCATTATCTGGTACTCTTCCTCCTGCACTTCCTTCATCCACTTAAAAAATGTTTCTACATTCATAGTTTATACTCCAAGTTTGAATGTCTTATCATTGCTCTATACCCTTACTTTTTATCCCCAAACAGCTTCTTGTTTTGTTTATCATTTTCTCGCATATTGCTATCATAGTCTGTGCCTTTCCAGTCATGATTTTCATTATAATCAGTCTGGTGGAACCCGGGGCCAATAAACTTTACTGATGGCGCCCTTGTAAGGACTTTCTCTATGTTCTCATCCTCACACTCTGGGCATTGTTTTGGTTTGTCATCTGCCTTGAGGACAAGTACCTCCCAAATTGTCTTACACTTACTGCACCGGTAATCATACGTTGGCATTTTCTGCCTCAACCAAATGCTTCCACGCAGTCATCACATGTGATTCAATAATTTTCAACGCTTTCAGCTTTCCTATCTTATTTTCCTCCGATTTAGATACAGCCACAGCAACATTTCTTACTAGCCCCCTATACATAGCTTCCAGAATGGCGTGCCTTTTGAGTACCTCATCGATATCCGCATCATAGCGCTTCCGGCTCACAATCGGTAATCTGTCCCTCAAGAATTGTTTTAATTTCTTCATAATCTAGTATAACCTTTTCCTTCCTGCTGGCGAGTTTATCAAGATTATCCATTCGCTCTTTAGGCAGGTAGCCATGTATCCAATCGCTCGCTTCAATCGGGTGCTTATGCCACCAGTACAGATGATGTCGCTGGCAAAGTGTCGTAACATTCTCAATCTCAAACTCCATCTTCTTATACTTCCCGACAGGAAATATGTGTGAAGTGTGAAGTGCTCCACCGCACGTGTCCTCGCCCGCTCTCTGACAAGTATATCCATCTCTGGCCAGCATTGCTTCACGGAGTAGTTTCTTTAACTTGTTTCTTTGATACTTCTTCAACCTCATCCTCGCATTTCTCACACCACCAACCAGTCTCAAACCACTCATCACCGGTTAAATGATTTATTCCTTTAGTAAATTCAACCTCATGTATATTCGAGCCGCACTTGCTGCACACCATAATATTTTTCTTATTCATAAACGGAAACGGACTCATTTTATCCTCCGCCTATGGTTAAAAGCAGCGTTCTTGTCGCCCTCACTATCCCAATAGTCTGCCATCCTGCTCCAATAAACATTCATATCGTAACCCTTCTTATTACCCATGGCGGCTCTTGCCGCTTCCTTTGCCTCTTCAACAGCAAGGTAAAACTTGCGGAATCCCGGGGCAAGTGATGTGTTCTTGGCCGTCTTATGAAACTCATCGCTGCGGCGTTGAGTACTTACCCTTTTCCTAGTCGCTGACAGTATGCGGTAGGCTGTTTTTGTATCACACAGATATTTCATTTTGCATTCACCAACTAGCTCCAGCCAGGCCTCATCAATTACAGCATCCTCGAACACAACAAAGACACTGTTCCATGCTTCCGCATACTTCTGATTTGGCTCAATATTGAATGTTTCAAACAGATTTCTAACAAACTTTTTAGGATTCAAACATTTGGTCATATCTCTGACTCCTCGCTTTTTCAATATCATCCTGCGTTTCAACCTCATCCTCCCACCGGCCCTGATTCAGCCACGTGGCCGGGTTCGGAATGAAGCCCCGGGCCCACTGCTCCCCCTTCTTCTGCAAAAGGACAGCAGGGATGAGGACATCATTAGAAACCCCACATCTCTTGTAAGCATTTAGAGCTGCTTTTTTGCCCACCTTTTTTGGATAGCTTTCATAGAACTCCAAGAAATTTTTAGGGTACGCATAACGCGCGCCCGCGCGCTGTGTCTTGGTTTCTTTTATTTCTTTATTGTCTTTATATTTAGATATATTATATATAGTAGTATTCGTCAGTGTATCCGTCACTGTATCCGTCACTGTATTCGTCAGTGTATCCGTTGGTGTTTGGAAAAGCTCGTAATTAATGATTTTCACGAGGGTGTAGCCTGTATCCGTTTGTGTATCCACCATGCTGTCGCTTTTAAGTAGCTCAATGAACCGCCTGACTTTGTTGACGCTCCAGCCCCAGCGCTGTGCCAGCTTCCGGACGGATGTGGGAAATTCACCGCGTTTGATTTCATGCAGCTCTGACTTGTAGAGTGTTTTTCTTCCAACCCAATTCGCCATCATTAGCATATCAACCCAGGCCCTGAAATACTCGGGATGTTCCCAGAGCCAGTGCTTGCGAACTCTTTTATGGAGCTTAATCCAGCCGTTCACTTTTTATAGACCTTGTCAAAAAGTTTCTTCAGCGGAAGAAGCTTCATGTGAGATTTGTTATTATCCCCGCCTGTGATTTTCTTGCACTTGTCAATAATCTTTCTCAAGCGACTGGTTTTTATCAGTACAGCAACCTCACCCTGAAACTCATCACCATCTAAAAGAAATCCCCACCATTCAGCCTCTGTAACGCTAATACCTGATGGTTTATCATAGTTAAAGTATTCAATCGCAAGATTACCCGTAGTTGACACAACATAATCTCTTTTTACTTCTACTGTTTTAATGATGCTTGCCATTACATGCTCGCCAAATTTTCCCTCGGCAAGGTTGATATCAAATTTGTTATCAGCCTTACCGTTCTCGCGCAGCTTGTCCAGTATTGCCCGCACCTGTTCATCAGTTAGTTCTACCCTCATTGATTATTTCCATTTCGTTGGTTAGTTCCATCTTAAACATGTTGCCATTTGGTTGATACATAACAACACGTACAGTATTTGCACCATGCAAACAATTTGGGCACTCAACGTGCTCCTTACCTATAGAGGGTAAACGGTGATAGTGTATACCTCTCATAGACTCTCTCTCTCCATTAACCGTAATCCCCGGAGTATTGTCAAGCAGCTCATAAGTTCTCATGCAGGCTCTACAGTAAAAAATATAGCTATCTGTTGGAACGGAAGGCCTCTCACCATTACCATTGCCCAATCCAGTAAAACCATCAAACTTATTTAGATTCCTAATAGCCCATGCCGTACCGGCCTCTTCCAAATTCTGTTCAATGCACTCACATATTTCGATATCATGCACACGATATCCAAACAGTGTTTGTTTATGGTGACCCTTACCATTACACTGCCGGCAATGAGTCTTTGATAATATTTTTAGCTTATGCCTTAGGTTGTTCTGTTTCATTTTTAGTAACTGGAAGATGCTTGTTATTTTCATTATGGTGTCCTTTCATTTTGATATATGTTTTCCTACATTTTGTCACTACTCGGAACAAGATGGTGGGGTGCAATTCCCACATTTTTTTGCCTTTAGCCTCTTTTCGTAAGATGTCAAGGGTTCTTTCAATTCCAATCCCATCAGGATAATCCTGCTGGGCCCTTGCAAATTGCCGTATGCACAACCACCATCTTTCATCATCCGAGTAGTCATTTTTCACCGGTTAGAACGGCAAATCATCCTGCGTTTGTGCAGGTTCGCTCTTCTGTTTCTTTTCAGAAACTGAAAGAGACATGTACTGCATACCATCCTTGGTTTTGTTCATCCAAGCGGCTATTTGCATATCCTCACCATTAGGCCCGGTAAATGGGCCCGTGTAGTCCGGGTGATTATCTGACTCTTTGTACTGATTCTTGAATAAGGCACCAGTATTTGGTTTGTTATCAGCCATTATAGCTCCTTTGTTAGGTTTAAATCCCACGACAGCGTTGGTTCAGGTGGCAGCTTCGGGCCCTTAACTTTACCCTTTGTACTATTGATTGCCAGCCAGCAGTCCATAACGCTATGCCATGTATCTATATGCTCTTTCTCAATCTTCGTGATTGTGAGCTTGTAAGTAGGTTTTGTTCTCCAACCATCCGTTAGGTACAGATTAGCAACATGTGTTACCGGTTCTGCCGGATAGTGAGCGTTCCAAAGAATCGCATAAGAAATATTTTGCAGTATATGTTCAGGGTTCTGTGCCCCTGTCTTATAATCAATAAGAGCACGTATTTTTTGTTTTGCATTCTTGCGTGCTTTAAATAAGGCTACTAAATCAGCAGTACCTGCCCATGGAAAATCCTCATGGTAAAGCATAACCTCTGATGCTATCGCCTCTGGCTGTTTTTCTTCCCAAAATACCTGAAACCCATCCACCATTCTTGATATACTTGTAAGCATAGACTCTGGGTTCGAGGGGTATTTGTGATTTACAATTCTCTGTAGCTGATTAAACTTTTCATGTGATTCGATATGCTCTCGTATGTCATTTTGATGGACTACTTGGCCCAGAACAAGTAAATCAGCAATATGGTGGAAAATATCACCCCGCATTCCAGTAACATTCATTATGGTGTCAGTGTGGTGTCCGTTCTCCTTGTACCATCGTGTCAGAAAAGGTTTTGCTATTATACCTAACACAGAAGTAGAGCTAGGTTTAGCCACTCCGGTATTAACATACTCCCACGCTGATATATCAACATCAGATGGGTAGTACCACCTTATTCCGGTATCGAGCCGTTCAACCGGTATTGGACTGCTTTGCAATTTCATGCAGCTTCTCCCTTAAGACTTTTTTGAGTGCTTCTAGCGATGTGACTAGATAGAAACTGTTCTCTATTGTATCATTAATATATGTAAATATTGAATCCGGCATATCAGCATCGTATGAGGCTAAATCCATTACCAGCTTGTCAATGATTTTATTTTCTTTTGTCATTTTATTTTCCTAACTAAAGTAGTACTTGAGATGGTAGTTTTTACCTTACGTGTACCAGTGGTTTTTCCGGTGAGGTCATTAATAATAGGTTGGTCTAAAAATTGTACAGCTGTTGAAGATGGGGTATGAAAACGCACAACGCCCGTCAAACCACAAACGGTAAAACGGGCGCCTTCTTCTAGGGACTCCACGTAAACTTTGCCCCGGCATCCAGCGAGTGGAAGGGGCTGGGTATGTGAAAGGACGTTGCCGGGGCCTGTGCTCAAACTAGTGTCCTCTGTAAAAAATCTTCAAATTGATTTTGTGTAAACCTTATTGTCCTATGCCCAAACCGGTGGCAGCGTAAAGCTCTAGATTTCGTATGCATTGTAACCTGTTCCACTGTAAGATTTAATGCGTTTGCAACATCCTCTGTTGTATATAATTGAGTAAGCGATTTAACTTGTTTCATATCCTGTTTATCAGTTAATATTACGAAGTGTAGCGAAAATGTTATTAATTCTGTTAAAATTCTAACAGAATGTAACCAATAGTGTTAGCCATGTCAATAACTAATTGTAAGAAATTATGTAAGTAATAATGAGTATTAATGAAAAAATATTTAATTTGAGAAGAGATTTGGACTTGACCCAAGCACAATTTGGTGATAAATTAAATGTAAGCTGGTTAACAATTCACAGATATGAAACTAACAAAACCAAACCAAAAGATAAGTTTTTCAAAAAGGTTATGGAAGTGTTTGGTGAGGATTTACTCGCTGAATCTACTCCCCATCCTGCCGGAGCTTTTCCATTGCCAGGGACGACTGGGTGGAGAATTCCAGTTATTGGTATATGTGATGCCGGTACGGGGATATCGTCAAGCATTGGTTACCCGCCCGGGTATAGTGATGAGTGGTTATCGAGGCCAGCGGGATTGAAAGACTGGGATGCATATGCTTTACGGATACCAGAGGGGGCTTATAGCATGTTTCCAGCGCTTAAGCCTGGAATGTTCTGCGTTATTTCTCCAAATACAGAATGTAAAAGTGGGGATATGGCCGTGGTACAGTTTAGAGATGGGTGTTCCACTATTAAAGAGGTACACTTCAAAAACAATGAAATAGAACTGCGCGCTTATAATGATTCCTACGAAACAAAAACAGTAAATAGGTCAGAGCTCGTATTCCCACCTGCACCAGTAGTCTGGTGGAGGAAAGCTAAATAGAAAGGACATATAATGAGTAAAATAGTAAAAAGAGGGGAAGCGTGGCACTTTATAAGTGGCAGCGGGGCCACTAGAATACGGCTATCGCTCAAAACCGGTAACAAGAAAATTGCAGAAATCAGGGAAAATAAGCTAAACCTGATGATGTCATACGGTACCCATGGCATAAAAACCCAGGTTGCAGCACAGAGATATCTTGAGCACATTATTGTAAACTACGATGTATCATCTGATACCGAATTCATAGCCAATGGGTATAACAAGCTATCCATGAAAAAGATTGCAAATGAATATAGGGCACTCTGCAATGATACAAAATCAAGTGCATGGAGTAGAAGAATTGGCCACCACCTGAATAGAATATTAAACTACTTTGGTGATGTCCTTATGCCGGATATTAAACCACCGGATATTAATAACATGATTAAACAGCGTACACGTGACGGGTTTGCTCCTTCCACTATGAATGATGAAATAGCGATACTTAATTCATTGTATAAGTATGCTGTGGGCTGTCAGTATATAATGTATAACCCTGTAGACACACCAGCAATCATACGCCCTAAAAATGTGTGGGTTAATCCACGCTCTGCTCCAACCCATGAAATTATGCAGAGCATATTTAGGGCTGGAGAAAAAGAAGGGCTCTATGAGGATGTTATATTCTGGAAGTTAATATGCTATACCGGCTTACGCCCAGGTGACGCCGGAAACCTAACAAAGGATAAGATTATAAATGAAGGAACAGTTCAAAAGAAAACAGGATTCAGGGCCGCTCTGTTTTTACATCCGGAAATTGAGCAGTACGGTGATGCAATCTATAACCTAAAACCAAAAGAGAAGCCACACCGGGCAAAATCGAGAGGCCATTTGCAGAGGATTGCAAAATCCTTAAAGTGGGATAAGCATATTGACTTGCACTGCTTACGGCACTATTTTGCTACCAGGATGTCAGAACTGGGGCTCTCTGCGGAGGATTTAAAGATACTAACTGGCCATACTTCATCTAAAATGGTTACCAATTATGCCCATCCGCGGTATGATTATATTAAGAGCGTGATTAAAGAGCTAAATTAAATATAATCTATATCTAAAAATTAAGGCCCATCTTGGTATGGTATATTATAAGATACCCTAATAAAATAGGGGGTAAACACAAATCGCGCGATTGCACTCAATATTGCTGTAAACTCATATATATTTGTCTTTAAAAGGAATATCATAGTATTTAAGGGTGTACTTTGTCAGGGGCTTTTCTTTTTTTAGGGTATGCTTTATTAGGGGGATTTGTACTCTTAAGGGTATGATTTAATAGGGTGGAATTTGTCTTTTTACCTGATTGCCCTTTTTTCCAACGTGTTTCTTTACCCACTAATTGTTTTTTAGCTTTAGGTATTTCATGTGCCCAATTTTCATCAGGGTACCTTCAATAGGGCCTTTTTTTTATATACATTTTGTGTCATTTTTGTGACCTCACTATTGCCGCTCATTACGTGCCATTACGTGCCATTACGTGCCATTTATCGACAAGTAGAGCGGTATAAATTGGCCGTTTTAGGCGTTTTCACGACCACAGAGGGAAGATGCTCCGGAGGAGGGACTTGAACCCCCGTATTTCATATTTTTCTCGACGGTGAGCAATGCCCGTGTGTCATTTTTGTGTCACACTAAAAGCGGGCCCGGGAGAGAAAGGACATTCTAAGAAACCAGGCCCTATTGCGCGCTTTATAAATTAATCTTTAATCTCAAAATGAACTAAATCATCAAATGAATTATCTTTTGTTGTTCTTGCGTTTTCGCTAAGGCTGGAATCAGACCAATCTCCACCCCACCTTATATCGATTCCCATTTCCGATGCAACTCCAAGAACAAATCCGCCAAGATAGTGAAAGTCATCACGGCTTTGCCAATCGATAGGATAAGGCGCTATATCTACGGCCTTACCTTCAACATGTTTACCAAATTTTGTTTTACTCTTACCTTGTGCAACAAGTTCATTTTGCCTGTCCTGGCTTCGTACGCCTTCAATGACTGTGACATCAAAATACTTTACCACTTTGTTTAATACATTGATAAGGCGACTGTCAACACCCCTTAAACGCTCTTGTGACCTTTTGCCAAAGCTTGGCATTAGAACTTCCAGAAAATCTTAATGCCTGAAGAAGCGATGTCTAACACTTCTTTTACTATTCTATCACGTTCAGTCTTTGTAATCTTGCCGTCTTTAGCGGCTTCGTGATATACGTTTAGTGCTTCCTGAATTTCCTTTAAAACCTTTTTGTATTTAGCGGCAGCAAATGTTAAACCACCACCAATAATAATAGCAGCCATATAAGCTGCGTTACTCCAATTCAACCATTCCATTACATTCTCCCCTTAAATAGCCAAACTATAAAGCCAGTGAACACGATTGAGATAACGCCTCCAACTGCTGAAATAGCTGACAGAAATTGTTCATTTTTACGAACACGCCCATTCTGTTCTTTTACCATAATCTCAAGTCTATCTACTGATTCCCGTATATGAATTATATCTGATGACTGACTTGCTTGATTTATTGTTAATTCTTCAAGTCGGTTCTGCACGCAATCCCTATACGATTCCACACCCTGCTTATTGTATCGGTTCATTTGCCGTTCATCCGTTCCAACATCCCTAATGCCTTTTCTATCTTACCTGATAAATTGTCCTGCCTGTCGTGAAGTTTTGTCATCATACTATAGTT
>Ga0209756_1003813_pt1 | contig 11993 bp, 5 predicted proteins | sample ETNvirenome_6_85_FD_184071 | JGI IMG/M metagenome (GOLD analysis project Ga0209756, IMG submission 184071) | Marine viral communities from the Pacific Ocean - ETNP_6_85 (SPAdes) (version 3) | ecosystem: Environmental > Aquatic > Marine > Oceanic | place: Pacific Ocean | collected 2013-06-19
TAATGTATAGGAACGGCAAGCGTGTAGGCTTCATTCCTATTGATGATCCAAAATCAGGAAGGGCATTAATTGATGAAGACGTTGTTGATTCTTTCATGTATGAGTACAGGATAATCACATATGGTAGATCTGGCATTAAAAGAATCTGCCCTGTTCGAGTTCGTGAGCAGTATGTCAAACCGAGAGGATTAGTTGTTGCATCTGTGCGATCTATGAGGCCTCCTAACAAAAAAGATGGTTTTCAATTTGTACTATCTTTACAAAAATCCGGATCAACTTTGCTTGATGAAGTAATAGACGGCATGAATTTGGAAAAATTCGAATTATTTAAAGAATCACTAAGTGAAATTAAAGAAGCAACAGCTTCGCTTGTAAAAGCGAATATCAGAATAACGCATGTGGGTTCAGGTGAGAGTGTCGATTTGGGTGAGTATTCAAATGGTCAATTTATAGAATTCAAACCCAGGGCTTTTGGTGCTTATATTGTTCAAGTATCCCCATATATTGTTTCACCTTCGACAGTTATTAATTCGTTAAAGACTATGCTGAACAATGTGGGGGACTCTATAAATTTAGATGGCCCTGCAGGTGAACACAATTTAGGTCCGTCGACTGCTGCAATATTATCAACATACAAAAGACAACTTAATATTTTTAGTAAAAGAAATTCAAAATTTACATCTAAAATTGCAATGGCTAGAGGTATTATATCTAGTGAGCAATCTGACGCTAAAAATTACGCTAATAAATTGCAATTTGAGAATTTAACGGGTGATTTTGTGAACGTCGTTGTCAATTTTAATATTGATACTACAAGAATGGTTTGCAAAAAATCAACAATAAGAAGAACCCATGACAATAGGGCTTTGGTTAATTTTGTCTTAGGCAATGAAGTTAGAATTAGTGAAATTGATTATTATGTCATAACAGCAAAAAAAGAAGGTGCATATTATCCTGTTTGTAGTCTTCATTGTGAGCCCGGACATAAGATAATCAATTTTATTGATTTTACAAACAGGGATTACATAGGCACTGTTGAGTATTTTATTCAAGGAATGACTGAATATGGTGAATCAACAAACATGTGCTCTATAGGTAAAGTTAATTTTTTAGAAAGTGTAGCGCTTGATTCAATATAGTTATAATAGAAAAATGAGGTAAATAAAATGGGTGGAAACAATGAAAGCGGACTAGAGACAAGTGACCAAGCAATGGCATATGCAGCATCAAATTACGGGTACTATCAATCAACTTCGCCTTTTATGTATACAGATGATTTGGGCGAAGCAGCAAATCCTGATGAGACAGGTTCTCTTGCTGATTTAATTATTCCCGGTAAGAATTTAATTGAATTAAACAAGGAAGGTATATCAGCTAATATGGCGACACTTATTGGGATTAGTGAGTATAAGCCATTTGTATTCTACAATAACACCGAAGGCATAGATTTGCGACCGCAGACATTTAAAGACATGAAAGATAATTTTGAAAAGACAACGGCGACTTATCTTTTAGACACGCAGATGCTACTTAGAGAGACAATGGCAAAAAATTATAACTTGATAATTACAAAATTGACAGGTGTAGATTTTCTTAAATTGTCAAAAGACTTAGATGTGTTTTTCAACAATCACGAGGACGTTGATGCACCTAGATGGATGGGTGAACCACAACCTCCCCCATCTGATGTAGCTCCGGCGGGCACCACACCCGCCCATCTCTCGCCTGAAGTTATTACAACCACTGAAGATATGGGCGACATGCTAATGTATGGACCACAATACCCGCCTCCATCCGAGTGGACTTAGGAGTAAAATATGCCAACCGAATCATTGTTCAATGCTTATAAAGAAGAAGGCGCCGGAAGAGACGGACAAGGCGGAGGCTATCAAGCCGAGGATATAGACCCGCATGTTGAAGGTTATGACTCTCGTGATGTTCTTACTGCTGCAGAAATAGGTCAATCTAGAAGTTCGTATGCTCCCACACCAAGAGAAATCGATGTACCCTTAAGGTTTCTTTTCAATTCTGCATTTCTTGCTACAGTTGGTAGAGCTAGATCGCAATTGAAAAATGGCTGGAAGTCTGTCTTAAATAAAATGAAAAATAGTTATGTCATACCTGATGATGCTGAATCACCGAATGTTGTTGAGACGCTAGAGGGAATATTCAATGGATCAAATAGTTTGGCTAAAGAATATGCAGCTGGAATGCTTTACTATAAATTTGCAAAGTATAGGGTCAAGAGAAAAATGACCCATGTTGGCTATCACCAGCTTGACATATCAAGAGGAAAGATGGCCCATGTAATATCAGAAGCAATACCCAATGTAGGGCCTGATGTATCTGGTTATGACGTGGATTATGTAGGTTACGGTAAAACAGGTAAGTCCGGACCTTCTTATACATCTAAGAGAATTACAACAAGGGACCTTACATTCTATAATGAATTTCAATCAAGCCTCTGCTTATCACAGATATTTGGATTGCTTTGCGAGTCTAAAGACAATCCGTACCTTCCTTCATTTGAGCATATTACAAAAAATGATGCAAAAGCGATGATGTTGTACATAACAAACAAATTGAAAGGAATACAGGGTAACGGCCCGCAAACAAGAAATCAAGAGGGCGCAAAAAAAATATTTCACATTGGTATACCTAACGGTGTTATATCTAGTCTAAACAGAGCAGCTAGAAGAGATACGATGGATGAAGCAAGAGTTGAATTTTTAGCAGAAAATGGATACCCAGCTCCCGCAGACTGGGGGATATCCCATATAAAAGCTATCGCAAACATTAGAACAATTTACATCACCATTAGCAAGGTTGACATGCTTAATCCTCAATTTAAATTCACTGCATTGCATAAGATTTATGACATGTCAAAGTACGTATTTGGTGATGATTGTTCACATTTCCAGGCATCGAATCAAAATGAAGACGGATTTATAAATGCATTCAACGATACAGAGTCACTTACAACGCAGATCAATAATATGACTCTAACAGAGATTAGGCAGAAATTTGCTGGTTTAACAGCACTTGGTATTAAAAAGAAAGATATCGACCACTTAACACCCGATCCACAACTAGGTACATCCCAAAAGAAAATTATATTTGATAATCATGTTGCTGACTATTTTTTAAAGATGTACGTAAGACTGATGACAGGTTGGGACTTTAGAGAACATACATTTCAATTTCAAATGTTTCCATTTATGGGTATTGCAACTCCGTTTGTTTTCAATGCACCTTCACATTCAAGTGCAAAATCAATTTTTGAATCACCTTTTATAGAATTACTAGGAAAAGAAGAGTATGATGCAAACAAGGACCAGAGCGAAGCAGATCTAGTATTACCAAATGATGCAGTTGAGATATCTAGATTGACAGGATATCACAAAAATTCTATATTCTCAGCAACAGAACAACTAGAAGAGTTAGCACTTCGACCGAAGATATTTGACCGTGTCTTTAGTTTGCTTATAGACGAACAAAATGATTTTCCATTCAATGCTAGCCTTTCTGACGGTGTTTCGGAAGAGGATTATGAGGCTTCGTTAAATCCTGGTTCTTACTTGTATAAGTATTTTGTCACCATAAGGCTAGGTGAGGGAAATTTTAATATACTGGGTGATGCAGGCACAACTACAGAAATACCACCACCTGCAGAAAACTTTGAAGACAAATTAAATGAATGGGAAGATCTTCTTGATGATGACTTTTGGGACCGGTACCAAGCTGTTGAAGAGGGAATTGCATGGAAGGTTAATGAGTGGAGAGAAAATGGACTGTTTAGGGATCGTATTGATAAAATTTTCAATGATCACTTGGGAGAAATTGCAACAAAGAATGTTGATATATGGACTAAGCAGATGACTGAACAGACAGGAATTGGATTCTTCAATTACTTGAGAGAATGCACAAGTGTTATTTTAGAACCCTGGCCTGATAGACCAAATGATGCCGACGATGTCGCGAACTGGTTTGTTAACATGCAGGATGCTGGTATACACATAACTGAAATAACACCTAAAGATTTTTCACAATCTGGCTTGCCAATAGCCGGCCTTTATAATAATGCAATAGATATCACTGGTACACAATCGTATGTAGATTACAATACTTATGACGTAGGAATGCAAAACTTGACACAGGATGCTGCATTGACAAAGTACGCATCTGATATAGCAGCTGTTGCTACTGATGTGGTTGCGCAAATAGGTATGCTTTCTTCTCATGAGCTTTATGATTCAACTGCTTTAGCAGGATATGCAACTAAATTTAATGGTGCCATGATGGGCGGTGACAAGGCTGAGAACATGGCGCCTGTATTGCAAGCTGTGTGGTCGAATTTTGGTGGCGAGGGTTTGGTGGCTGCAACTCAACTAGGTGCACAAACAACAGCGCTGGCATCACAGCCAATCGCAACGGGATATACTACAGGAATGGTGGAAGAAGTGAGAACAGATACTCGTATAAAAACGTAGTATGATTCGAAGGATGGTAAAGTGAAATTAAGTATTTTAAAACAGCGAGGTAAAAAATGGGTAATAGTGATTTAAGCGCTGGCGATATCGGGTCTACAACTGTCGATACCTCAACTGTTGGAACAGACACCAGCGCCGGTGGCGTAAATGCTTATAATAGCACACAAGATTACCGGACCCAATCTGGCTGGGATCCTATGCTGGCGGGCACCGGTAGTACCCTTGCAGCAGAATTTGAGTCATTTTATTCGTCATCTGCTTACGATCCACAGGCTGATTATTCATCAATAAGCTATAATACGATAAGAGCTTCACTAGGCGGAGAATCACAGAATCTCACAGACTATGAAATAAGGCTTACGATAGAAAAAAATATTCTGCAAGGAAGTATAGATGGATTGAATACGCAAATATCAACACTGACCGGCGAGAGAGACGCAGCACAGTCAGGGTGGGACATGTGTGTTATAGAATTGCAAGATTGTGAAGATGAAAAATTAACAATGATCTCACAATCAGAGTCAGATTCTGCAGTTTCTGCAGCAATTGCTCAAGCAACAACAGATGCAAGAGTTGGGTATGTAACAGAAGGATCGAGAGATTCAGCAATTGCTGCAGCAGAAGCAGCAAAAGATCTTATTATAGATAATTTAAATACTGATTTCTTTAGTCTAAATGATGCATTAGGTATTGCGACAAATTCAGGCCAAGCTAGCAGAGTGAGCGCAATTGCTGCTGTTTTTGGAGATCTCCAAACAGCAGAAGATAATTTTAACACACTAGATGAAGAACTAGCACAGGCTTACACAGATGTCAACGCACTATTTGATGATGCAGAGGTAACTGAAGACAATCAATTTTTTGAGCAGTGGTCGACAATGACAGCAGAGCAGGCACAAATTATAGCTTCGACACAAGAAAATGCACTTGCTATTGTAAACGCAGATCTTACAAGAGAGAGCATAGATTTGACGTCAGATGCAATTAGTACACTTTCAACAACACTTTCACCTTTAGCAACTTTAGGTGGTGAAATGCAGACCGGTTTTAGCGCACTTGGCGTTGGTTTTAGCAATCTTGGTAGTGGCATGCATCAGATGGGAATGGCACAAATGCAAGGTATGCAGCAGATGGGTTTGTCTATGGGCGCGATGGGTTTGTCTATGGGCGCAGGATTTCAGTCAGGATTGACTTCCATGGGCGGTAAAATGCAACAAGGACTTTCAAGTTTAGGCTCTGGATTTTCAACAGGGATGGGTAAGCTTGGGTCTAGTTTTGAAGTAGGATTTACAGGCTTCGGCTCACAATTAGGTTCATTGTCAGTAGCACTACAGAACATACTGTCCAAAAAACAGTCAGAGAATGAAAAATTATTAACAGATGAAATTGCTTCAATGACAAGTGAAATAAGAAGAAGAGACAAAAAGAACAACAAGCTTTTTGAACAGCTTCTTGGAAATGTATGGCAGCGCAATATTGACTATGTCAAAAATAATCAATGGGGCCCACCTTCTGGTCCTTCTGGTGGCGATCCCATGTTAATGTCAGGTAATGCAACGGGTCAGTTTCAATTGCCTGAGTTTGTTGATCCTGAACTAGTTCTTGCTGCACATGATCCTGCTTTAGAGACTTATGCTTCTTCTGTGTTAGCTAGTTTAAACCTTAGAGAACCAGAAGTAGATAAAGAAATTTCAAAATTTGTCTATAACAGATATACTAATGATGAGCATATTTCGTACACAGAAAGTTCAACAGACTTGAGCAATTCTTTACATTTTGAATCAATTGACGAGGTTGCGCAAGCATCACGATCAATGTATGATGGTGATGTTCCACCAAAGTATATTCAAATCAAATTTAGTTATAACAGGCCTGACAATTTTTATAATACAGCGTGGGGCCAGTCGGAATTTACGACTGATGGTAGGCAGGATATAGAACAGAATGGTACAATCTATAAATCTTTTATACCTGTCTCGCATATAGGTCAAATAAAACAAAATTTTTTGGACGCATCTAATAAGGATAGATTTACAAAAATTAACACTGAGGGCGCATTATCAAGTGCGCACTATGAATCAACAGAACTTACAGATACGGGTTTAGACAACAAAATATACAATTACTTAAGAAAAGCCTCAGAATTTTATACAACCATAGAGTCAGAATTGGGTTTAAAACAAGAATCAGAAAGAGAAATGATTGAAAATTTCAAAGATAGGGCTAGACTTTATGATCAAACAATATCGGGTAATTCTTCAACAAACAAATTATTAACAGACTTTGTTGCAAATGCTGGGCGTATTTTGGGTGTGTATGATCCAAGCTCAGCTAGCTCATATGATAGTATATCTAATAAGATAAAATATCAGTCTCACACAATGGGTTTTAATAACGCATGCTTGACACATCTCGCTTGGTCATCTTCTAGAAATAAGTCAAATTTATTTTGTGAAGAAATAGCGCAGTATATCGGTCCAGCAGAACAACTTTTAACAAAAGCTTCTGGCGTTAATTTTATTGCTGATTCCTCCCCGTCGACTTGGGAAGTATACATTGCGAAGTCTTACGTCTGGGCGAATGCTTTATCATTCCAAGTCCAAGGCTCTGATAGTAATGTTATTCCTATGGCAGAGTATGATATTAATCCGCCTGCAATGCATCACCTTGGTTATATTATCGAAAAATATGAACTACCCTCTGCTAGAAGTGCTTCTGTTATAAGGCATCCTCATAAATTCATTGACGCCAATCGAAATTCGTTTTTAGATTTAGACATTGCTTATAGCAGGGAGTATATATACAAAATTAGAACTTTGTGCTTAGCAGAGTTTGATTTTGTAAGAAATGTTCCAGGCAATCCTGATGCAGCACAGATGTTTAGAGCAGGATTTTTAGTTGTGTCAAAAGGCGGGAATGTGAAGATCAAGTGTGTTGAAAGCGTACCACCAGAACCTCCAATTCTTTTAAAATTTCGATATGATGCAACCCTAGAGCGAATGAAAATATCCTGGCCTTTTCCAAAAAATAAGCAAAATGATATCGCAGGCTTTCAAATTTTCAAAAGATCTTCTTTTGCTGAAGGTTTTACATTAATTGGTGAAATTGATTTTAATAGATCGATCTATGCGGGTATTCATGAATTTCCAAGATTTGGAAGGGCACCCGCCTCAGAACGTTACGTAACAAATAACCCGTTGACAAGTTTTGACGATGATGAATTTAGAGATAATTCAATTGAAATTTATGCAGTTACAGCATATGATGTTCATGGAATGACTAGCAAGTTCTCATCACAGTATTTTGTAAAATATAATAGACTTCACAATAAAACAGAGGCAAAATTAATATCTAGGCGGGGAGCACCACTACCGTATCCAAATTATTATTTGAAAAAAGAAGTTTTTAAAGACTGTTTGAAAGTATCGGGAATGAATAGAATGTCTGTGTTTTTTGAACCAGAATATTCAGAAATATTTGCGACACAGATAGACTATTCTACTACTAGCCCAACATCGATGAATGATGAGTATCCAGTTAATTTAATATCAAAATCAGATGTCAATAAGCCGTCAGATGTATCATATAAAATTAATTTAATCAATACAGATCTTCAGACTAGCAGAAATATAGACATTAGAATTGTAGATAAGTCTACCCCTAATGTTGTTGTAAATACTGCTGACTTAAATGATATTAATTTTAGTTTTAACTTTATAGAAGGCAGTTAATAGAATGAATAATGTAAATTTTAACTTTAGAATATAAAAATAGTATACTTTGATGTATTCTGTATTAAATTTCTATGATATAATTTTTGCTATGATATATTTAGTTTAACAAGGGAGAATAAAAAATGGGATTTTTAGATCACTCAACAAATAATATAATTGTTGATGCAGTTTTAACAACGAAAGGTAGAGAGCTTTTAGCAAACAATGATGATTCATTTAGTATTTCTTTTTTTGCACTGGGCGATGATGAGATTGACTATAGTATTATAACACAATATGGCAGGAACGTTGGCAAGGAAAAAATTGAAAAAAATACACCTATTAATGAAGCACTGACTGTAGGCGCACAATCACTAAAGTATAAATTATTTGATTATGATCAAACAAGCATAGGCGGGACAATATATTTCCCTATAGGCGAATTTGATGGGACGGATGTAACATCAGGGAATATTATGAAATTGTATACGGGAGATAATATTTCAAAAGGATTCATGTATCTGATGAAAATGAAAAATGATGCATCTATCCCGGTGACATTAAGAACAGGCGGGTTTGAACTTGAAGTTGACAATAATATTCTTGTTGTGACTAGCCCTTCAACAGGTGTCTCGTCAGGTGGCGGCGCTGAATTTGTGTATGCAGATCAGACAGCAGCATATGAAGTTGGCGGAACAGATTCTAGCACTAATGACACAAGGTATGCAACAAAAGTAGGGATCAGAATACAGGATGCAACAGTGAATACAACAACATTCAATCTATATAAAATTAAAGATCAGAATTACATAAGGACTTATGTGACAATTAGGCATAAAGTCTCGGGTAGAACAGATAGATTAGAAGTTCAAATATATGAAGGTACGGGTTAACCCATGCTTAGAAATGGCATTTTAAAAGATTATTGGAGAAAATAAATGGCAACTTATAAACAAATAACAGCAAACGACATCAAGACTACAACTTCTTATTTGAACCAGCTTGTTGACGTAGTTGCGCAAGATGTATCGTCATCTGCTTCTTCGGCTACTAGAAAGAAGTATCAGGTTTTTGTGACAGGTGGGATAGGCCCAGGTGTGACATCTTCTCTTTTTCACACTGTGTACGATCAAGGTCACACTTTGCAAACATCAAACCCTATGTTAGATATGACTATGGGATTATTCTCGGGATCATCAACTGTATCAGTAGCATCAACAGGGCAAGATGCGAATGGTAAAATTCTTTTTACATCGCGATCTGTTATGATGAGAGAGAAAATAAACATCTATAGACAGTATGCACAACTTTTGCTAGGTAATGCTGATTCTCAATTTGCAGCACCATTTGGAAATTCAACAACGTCAAACAAGGTTTCTGAGGCACTTTTCATAAACTTTAAAAGATTGTTCCATCGAGACAGTATCAAAAGAGAGACGTTTGCGATGAAGTTTTATCAAACTGGGACTATGTCACTTAAAGAGGACATTGATCAACCTGATCGTACAACCTTAAATGTAACTTCGCAATCGGGCTCTGCAATATTCACAGATGTGGGAAGCTCACAAAATAGAGAAAGATCACAAACTGGCGGTGATGTAGGCAACCTAGTCGATGCATCAGACACGTCTAGGACAGTAGGGAATATATTCTATCAGCAAGGGATTGTGATGTTAGATCTGGCTAAGATCATCTCAGGTTCGCAACATGTTTCAGGTGTATTAGACGGAATGAGTACTTCAACATCATCAGGGCTTGTTGCAGGTCAAGTATTGTTGGGTGAAGACAGCGGTAGGTCAGGAAATAGGAGTGCCAGGTACATTCCTGATCTAATGATATCAGGAACTGTAGACAATATTGTAGACCATATTGCGTCAACAAGGTTTGGTAATGGATCAACTGTAGCAATGACCTTTCAAAATGAGACAGCTATAAATTCAACGCTTGTTTTCTGCAGAGCTGAATCTGATGAATTTAACTTTTCATCAAATCCAACATATACAGATTCAGATGGCAGAATTAGGGTAATTGACATAGGATCGATTTCTACGCAGAAGCCATTTTCTTTTGTGACTTCTGTCGGGTTGTACAGCGATGAAGAAGCACTTCTTGCTGTTGCAAAACTGTCTAGACCGGTTGAAAAAAATGAAGAAAAGGATATTACATTTAGGGTTAGGTTAGACTTTTAATAGGGTGAAAACGTATGTCTTTTCTTAAATTAGGTCGAGGTCTGTTTGAAAATAAGTCAGTAATATATCGAAAAAATATTGAATATGAATATGATGGAACAAAACCTGGTGCAGACATGTCAACTGTGTCAACAGGTGCAATTAGGGCAGATTCTAGATATACAGAAAGAGTAAGAGATTTATCTACAACAGCATTCGGTGAGTCTTCTCCTCGTGGAGAATATCTTGAGTCACTTGAGAATGCAAAAATTGCATACTGGACACCAGATATTGATGGGGCTGTTGGTTCTGCAACACAGAATAAGATTACCGAATTTATTGAGACAAACAATATAGATTCAGCAGGTAACACTTATAATCATGATGGCACACAAGTCATGACAGATTTACACTTTGGAAGGCAGGGTGGCGATGGCAGTAATACTCATGCATACACATCATTTGAGAATAAAGTAAGAAGTGTAAGTAAGTTATCTAAGCATTCAAAATTTTTATATGTTTCTGCTAGTTTTTTTGACTATAAAACAAGAATCACTATAAGGAAAGGTCTACATAATAATAGAACATGGAATTACTATAAAGATCCTTTTTCTGCGAATCCGTATCAAAGTGTGTTTGGTTGTCCGCTAGACGGATCAGGTGCAGAAGTTGATAAAAGCTTAACACCCGAATCATATCCGGGACATGTCTACTCTTATATATCTGAAGACGAACTAGTTCACATGATCCCTTATGAATCTCGACAGCAAACAGGGATACATGATGGCGGGACACATTCCGCGCACTCTAGTTTTTTATTTAAAATTGGAGCTGATAAGACGCTTAGAAAGTCTTTGATGCTAAAGTATGTTAAAAATAACTTAATGCCGTACTATAAGACAAGGTATAATAATTGCGAGTACGAGTATGTTAATTATCACTGTTTGAATTTTTTTACGGGAAGTACAGTAACAAGAAAAACAGAACCAACGGGATTTGTGACAGGATCTTGCTTGATATATCCGAATTATCCACCTGGTCATCTCGGACGCCAAACCGGCGCATATACACTTAATGATCAATTTACTATAGACTTCTGGATTAATCCAAGATATAGTAATGACCCGGGCTCACCTTTTACAGCTGGGACAATACTACATCATCGCGATCAGTATGCTATATCACTTATAAGCGGATCATCTAGAGATGTTGCAGGGCTAGTTGACGGTTACAGAATAATGGTCCAATTAAGTGACACAGCGAATAAAGCACCCAGTTCAATACATGTTCATTACTCAACAACAGGTAGCGATTCTGTCTATGAAAATATTGATTTAGACAAGCGAAGAAAAAATAATCGTGATGATGTGTTTTTATCACCTGACAATTCTTTAAAGAAAAATCACTGGCATAGAGTCACAATTAGGTGGGGAAATAAGTTCAATAATGGTTATGGCGACATTATAGTAGATAGTGAACCGACACAGTTTCTTTTAAATTCATCATCAGTAAATTACGCTGCATATTCTACTGGCTCTTCCACTGCCGGGCCTTTATCACAAACAGGGTTCGCACCTGAATATGATGCGGCCAGCGCTAATAGACAAGATGTGCTAGGTCAG
>Ga0209756_1003814_pt1 | contig 11992 bp, 15 predicted proteins | sample ETNvirenome_6_85_FD_184071 | JGI IMG/M metagenome (GOLD analysis project Ga0209756, IMG submission 184071) | Marine viral communities from the Pacific Ocean - ETNP_6_85 (SPAdes) (version 3) | ecosystem: Environmental > Aquatic > Marine > Oceanic | place: Pacific Ocean | collected 2013-06-19
AACAATGTCAAAATAGACTCTATCTAATTGAATATTTTTAAAAAGCTTCTCAACCTCTTCAACAACATCTGCACTATCCGATTTAATAGACCACCTTCTTTGCTGTGTATCCTTCTGAGTACTGTCATCTGCGTAAATATCGAATGCTGACCCCACTTCAGGATGCTCATCCATTCGTTCATACTCTTGGTATCTATGACGGCGACTTCTTTCAATTTCGGAGTAGACAGGAGTAGCTCTATTAACAGTAAATCCTAGCCCAGTCCCTGTCTCGACATCAGAATTCGTGTATTTAGCATCACCAGGAATCCCAGGACCCTCAACATCGGTTCCAAAGGTCTTAACTACCGCATCTTGTGCTGGAGTTGCAAAGAATCTAGCAAAAAACTTACCTAATGCCCCTCTAGGGTAAAAGTAGGGGCCTCTTCCTGTCGCATTAGACCAAGTTGATTGGTCCTCCACTATATTCTGTTTATTTATTTCATCAACCATTCTAAATCCTCAACTACTGGGCCTCCTGTAGAAATTAAAGGCACTTTATTTTTTAATGGATACTGTGCATCCTGTTTAAAAGCAGAATCTCTATTAAATTCCACTGGTGAATTCTCTCTGGATGACTTCATAACATAGTTTGCTAGGGTTAAACTCATAATTAGGTCATCATGCTTATTAGAGTCCGCTGTTATTTTCCCTGAGTTAGTAATCACAAAAGTATTTAGCTCATTTAAAGTTCTTTGGGAATTAATTTTTAGAACATTAGTTCGAATACTTTCCTCTAGTTCGGATAATAACGTATCTCTATTTTTTAGTGTGACCTGAAACCCAGGAAGAGACCTCTCATCATGCCACAAATTCTCGTACTCCAGGCTATTGTAGAGCAAATCAATAACATGATTTCCTACTGTGTTCCTCTCAACCACAATATTTGCCATATTATAGTATAATCCTTCCGTATTTAAAATAGAGGCAAAATCATTTATAGGTGTTTTGTTACTATAAAACTCCGCTACGACTTCCCCATTGTATATATTTATTACCTGAGCAGCCGAGTAGTCCCTACTTCTCCCTAAAGCCGTGTCAACCCCTATAACATAATCATAAAAAGGCTCTGGGTCTTTCCATACACGCATTCTATTATTATATTTAGTATAATACTCATCAGTTACCCCCTCCGCTAAATAGGTTAATAGCTCACCATCTATAAAAGTATCTCCTGTACCTAGAAACTCGCATTCATACTCTTGAAGCCATTGCTTTCTAGGCATGTTTGCCTTTGTAATAGTCACCCAATCATCAACATTGAGTGGAGGGGTTCTTTTTTCCATTACCTCGTATAGATGGTTAAAATTTGGATTTCTGTGATACTCAGGGTGCTCCTTCCAGGCAATGTCAACAGCATTAAATGCATTAGCTTCTTCTATAGCTTTAGTATAAGTCTCACAAAACCAATTTCCTACTCCATTTACCGTAGATAGAATGAAAGCTCGCCCTCCTGTAGAAATGATTGGGTATACTGCAGCCCAAATGGTATCAATTGAATCAATAAACGCAGCTTCGTCAATAATTAGAAATGATCCAGCCAAGGATCGCCCCGACTGCTTACCAGAAGGTCTAGATTTAATAACAGATCTATTGTTAAGTTTTAATGTATGCTTGTTATCTTCTGAAATCCCAGGCTGTAAAAATTTAGGTAGCTCCTCATACATAATCTTTATCCTGTCTAGGACTTCTGTAGCCTCAGTATCTCCTTTAGAAAGAATAACTATAGCTTGATGTTGCTGGAACACTGCAAGCCATAAAGCGTAGGCAGACGCTATAGTTGTGCATCCAGCCTGTCTAAACTTCCTAAGTATGTTAAACCTGTTTTTTTCAAGTTCTCCAACAATCCTCTTCTGAAATGGGTATAATTGAAAGGGGACAAGTCCCCTAACAGGGTGTGTTACCCTAACATAATTACACATAAAATATGCGGGATCTTCTTTACATTTTTTAAACTCGTCTAAAACTGTCTTTTCCATGAAAATTTACTCCTTAACATGCACTCGCAGCGGAAAGCTGCCAAATACTACCTCTAATCTATTAGAGTACTTTGATAAATGTGAAATAGAATCAAAACTGCTAATTAATCAAAATTCTATATTTGATGCCTATAACAAAGGCATTGATGATTTAGGTGCTGATTTTGATGATATTATAATTCTGTGTCACGATGATATTCAAATACTAACTGATCCTAAAGTATTTACCCAACTTCTAAAAGAAAAGCTATCAAAATCCAATACTGGTTTTGTTGGTGTAGCAGGAACTAGAGTTTTTGCTAAAACCGCCGTGTGGTGGGATATGGATAATTGGAAGGCAGGGGCTCATAGTGGGTACGTATTCCACGGAAATAGTTTAGAAGATATGGAGCCTACCTATTTTGGGAAACTTGGAGAGGTGGTTGTTCTTGATGGAGTATTCCTAGCAGCAACAAAGAGAACTCTTCGATCAATACAAATATCTAAACCTAACTCTTTCCCTGGAACTTGGGACTTTTATGATATTTACTACACTTTTCAAGCGTACACGAAAAAGAAGAAAAATTATACCCTTCCTATCCAAATAAGGCATGAATCTCACGGCGAGTTAGCAGGAAGAGACTCTTGGCACAAAAATAGGGATGCATTCACTTCTATTCTTGGAAAATACTTGCCAGCACAAATACAATAAATAAAACCAACCAAGAAAACTTGATTGGTTTTATTTTTTACTAAGAAGTAGTAGCTTTACATAAGTTCAATCAATTCAGCCTCCTTCGCTCTTGGGATTGTAATGGTCAGAAGACCATTAACAAAAGCTGTCTCAGCTTTTTTTAGATTAAAAGCTTCGTCAATATTCAGCGAAAAGTCCACATCTTTCTTGCTGATTCCATGGTGAACGAACTTAACACCTTCCTCGCTCTCACCTCCTGCGGTGATACGCAAAACATTTTTACTGGCTTTTACGCTAATATTCTCTTTTGCGTATCCAGCAAGTGCAAACCGTAACCACAATTTGTTACAGTCATCGTCTACCCAGCAATCAGAGTGGGGATAATTTGGAAGAGAAGCAAGCTGCTTTTTAGGTTCGACAACATTGTGTTGCCAGTCTCGAAGGACTAGATCGAGGTCATTCCAAATAGAATCAAAGTTAGTCCAATAGAAGTTTCCCATTGTTTTTCTCCTTTCTTTCGACAAGGGGGTAAAGAGTCCCTTACGGCAACTCTCTTTCTATTATAGATAGGTTATTAGAACAAAAAAACTTCCCCTAAAACACAGGAATTAGGGGAAGTTAGCGAAGTTCCAACACGAAAGGCGTAAGCACTTCGGAGTTGGTTTATTATGTTAATTTGGGTCTTACTTTTTGTAGTTTTGATTTTGGGGGGGTGAGACCTGTTGTTTTTGTAAACTTTGAACCTGCTCGCTCTATGGCTTTACCTCTTCTAGTCTGAGCGTCCCATATTTCTTTTTTTAGTTGCGTTTGTCTCTTGGCTATCCCATAGGGAGTCTGAGGATCTTCTTCAGCCTCTACTAAGTTTTCATAAATTTTATCTTGCCAGTTCATTTAGATCTCCTAGCCCATCCAGGTAAACGCCTTTTAGGCTTAGAGGAGGGTTTTACTTTAGTACCTTTCCCTGTGAGCTTAGTTCTTCTTTTAGCCTCGTCTTCTGCGGATTGGGCAGAAAACAATTGGTTCATAGTACCTGCTTCAGCCTCGGTAACTTTTTTCTTTTTAGCAGCCTGAGCTTTATCCCAAACCTTCCTTGCTTTACCTTTGAGAGTAGATCGAACAGAACCTTTTCTTACCTTAGGCTTAGGACCCTTAGGAGTGGGGTCATAAATATTTTCGTTTGTAGCAGATTTTTTCCGTATTGTGAGCTTTTCGAGGTTTTTCATAGTCTCGTCTCTCTTCAGTACTCTATTTACAGCCCTCTTATTACCAGCAGCTTGTTTCCCTGCTTTAATTTGGTTCTTAGCCGATCCCTCTTTTCGTCTAGCGGTATCCCTTAAAGCGGTGGCTGCTGTAGCAGTAACATCCTTTCTCCTTTTAGGATCAGGTCCTGGGTTGGTTTTTGAGTAAGACTCAATATCGGAAGCAGCTTGACGATAAACCTTAGCACTTGCAAGCTCTTTGGCCGCTCTCTTCCCATGCCCATGTGCCCTTACGGATTTACCTGTTGCGTCCCTTTTAGCATATTCCCCCTTTCTACCAAATAGCCCTCCAGTTCCATATAGTTTTCTTCCTTTAGTTTTAGCACGGCTTGTTGCGCTTCTTGTTTCTTGCAAGCATCCGTATACTCTTTCTTGCCAGTTCATTAATGATCACCTCTAAGGACGGTCGCCTTGTCGTTTCCTCTTATCTAATTCAGTATCAGCCTTTGCAATATCAGGAGTTTCCGCAGGAAGGCCTCTTCTCCCATGCCTTCTAACTTGTGTTTGTCGAGGAGTCTCTCCCTTCTTACCATGTCTCCTGTGTTCGGCTTTTCTACGAGCTTTATTGTAAGCTACTTGTTTTTTTCTAGGATTCTTCTCAGCTTTCACTGCTGCCATGCCTTCATCATTACATTTCTGACACATCTCATTAAGTAATCTTTCTTTCCAATTCATATTAATTACCTTTGTCTCCATGGTGATCTTACGCTTTTTCGAGCTTTACTTACTTTAGCAAGGAGCTTACCATGTGCGCTCTTTGCTCCGTAGGGACCAGCATCCCCAGGAACATGCCTTTTCTCTACGCCAGATCTTTGATCATCAGGAACTGCGAAGTCCTTATCTTTTTCACCCTGAAGCCCTTGACGCGCCGAGTGGGTTTGAGCGTCTAAGTCTGTCTGATCTACATGGTCAGGGTGCGTGGTAAACTTCGCACCTGGCTTTGAGGGACTACTTCCTCTCTGTAGGACTCTCCCGCTTTTTACCATTTTGATTCGCGCCTTTCCGAGGTCTTTTGCCTGAGCTTGCCTTTTATCGAGGACTCTCTGAGCGGTTTCAACACTAACTTCTACTAAACTCTCATATATTTTATCTTGCCAATTCATATTAATTTCCTTCCGTGTTTTCTCTTACCCTCTCGAATGAAGAGTCGTTTAAGTTTCTTCTTGAAGAAGTTAACCTTCTCTAAGTATCTAGGGTCTTTGTTTCTATACCCTTTGTTCTTTTTATTCAAAATCCACTAACAAATGGAGGTCCATCCCCCAACCTCCCAGTTTTACATGCAGGTGAAGTTTCTTTCCACATACATATCCCCTGATGGTGGGGGTTCATTACATCTTCCTGTCCCCAAGAATCCCAAGCCTGGACTCCTGGGACTGGAAAAGGGAGATGCGCTTGAGGTTTGGTGTTAAAATCGGGATGTTCGCTTGGTGTCGGGGCACAAAAATTAAGCCGTGGAAACTCACTTGGAGGGTTCCTAGTCAGAAGTGGTATCATATAGGTGCTCCAAGATTTTCTTATTGAATTTCTACAGCAAGCCATCTCTGGCGTGAAGCCAGGAACTCCTGTTCCAGGATTAGTCGCCCCATTAGTATCTATCAATATGCTGCACAGATGACGAGCCGCTCCAAAAGCACCTGTGGTGTAGCCAATTCTTGATGTTTCTGGGTGGCTGTACCCACCCCCAGCACAGCAGGGCCGACACCCTGTAGTTTCTTGCTGAAATACCTTTAATATCATTTGGATAGTTTGCCCATTAGGGCCTCCCTGCCCCCCAGGCCCCCCAGGCCAAGGCCACTGAGCACTGATATCATTCTGATCCCAATTCAGTGGGTCTCCCTCTAGTTCAAATTCATAATCCTGCTCACTTTGGCAGTTATTTGAGGTCCCACCGCACCGATCAGGATTCTGGTCACCCGCCTCACCACCAAAAGGGCCCTGAATGGTATCGTCATTCATGTAAAGGTTTTTGTATGTTGTCCGACAGTACTCATTTACAAACCTAAAACTTAATTCTGTCCTTAACATTTGAGTTTGAAATCTGAGAGTTTCTTCCCAATCATTTAGCATAGGCCTACAATCAACCTCAAAAACTCTACAGGGGGACTTAGACTCCTGGCATCCAATATTTCCATGAATAGTCCCTAAGTCGGGGGGAACCCCTGCTCCCTCCTCAAAGGTTTGTAACTGTGGAGATTTAGATATGTATTCATTATATTTACCCTTGATACTAACCCCTCTACTCGTAGGGAGTAATTGATCAAAATAATCCTGCCTATGCCCATCATCAGGGGTTCCACCATTATTGAATATATCCATTATGACCTCCTGAGAGGGAAGTCTATGAAGGTATTTTAGCGCCATTTGTCCCGTCCAAACATACCTTTCGGCTACGCAGATAAGAGGAGTCCATCCATCTCCAGTTGTGTCGATGTCCTCAGAGGTCGCAGGATCAGGATCAGGATCTCCTGGAGGCGTAACAACAGTTCTACCCAAACATCTTCCGAGGCACTCATTTTTAGTCATACCACCAATGGGAGGATCAAACCCTTGGCAAGGCATACAAATTTTCTTTTTCCTCCACCTCTTAGGGGCTCCAGGCCAAAGAGGAAATGGGACATATATCATAAAAGGCATACAACACCACTCCCAACCATCAAATTCGTCATCATCGTCATCATCAGGTGGATCGAGGACATCACCATCATTAATATCCCCGTCCTGGTTAACTACATTCCCCCCAAAGGTCCCATCACCCTTTTTATGCCCAGGACCTTCAAACCAAAATCTTTCAGGAGGCCTCCGTGCTCCCCCAAATACAGGACTTTGTGAGTCATTAAAGATATTCCCAAAAACCATTACTAGTCAGTTGTTGTTTCTTCTACAGCCGTATCACCTAAGGTAGCGAGAGCCCAAGCCCCTTTATACACCCCATACCCTGTTCCCAAAAGTAATCCGCACAGAACTAATAACTCTGCTGCACTCATTTTATACACAGAGAAAGGTGTTCGTATTATATCTTTAAAGAGCAATGCCCATAATGGATTCATTTTTGTCATTTCCTTATTTATTGGAGTTTACTTTTTGTGCCCTTATTCTCCGTAGGCGTATCTTCTCTATCACCATTCTCAACAATTCCTTTAAGAATTGTCGATAGATTTGTCACGACAAGTGTGATTAAACCTGCAACAACAGCAATAGAAGTTTCGGGAACAAACTGTATTGAAAAAATGAACATGCAAACTAAGAAAGTTAAATAAAACCCAGCAAACTTTGCAAGGTGTTTAGATGCAGTCTCTTTTGCACTTTCACGAATTAATAACTCTCTAAATTTAGCATCAGACTCGGCATTAAGTTTGTCCACTTCTACTCTGCCCTCAGCTTCCTTCGTTTCTCTTTCTACTCTACCTTCTGCTTCCTTTAGCTTTAGGGCCGACTGAACATCAATATATCCTTTATTATCCATCATAGGTTTTTCCATAGTAAATCCTGTTCTTTCCCCCCTCTTTATTTAGTGTACTCCTGAGATAAACAGTTATCTTTTTTACTTATAGTCCCGTATGCTTTAGACTAGAAGTATGGATTGTTTATTCGGTCCCACTCCAGACAAGGCTGTGGATCCCCAGGACCATCCTGATGCTCTCCAGGCCAATGAGATTCTATATCTGGCCCAGATGCTACCGCAGGGGACCATCGAGGAGGTTTCAGGATGCAAGGTCCGTACTTCCACTTGAGGTCGGGGAAATTCGTGCCAGGACCCATGGGCGTATCGTCCTCTGCACCCAAGGCCATCCAACCGTTAATCAACTCGTCATAACAGCCAGGACATCCCACATTATCATGTAATGGATCGTCCTCGTTAGGCCCTGGACGAACACAAGCCAAAGCTTTACACAACCCAAGTTGAATATCTGACATAGCCTCATCAAGACCCTTGTGGTTGCCCCAGAGTCCGATGTCACCGTCCCAAGAGTAACCATTACAAAGTTCCATATTTTTTTCTGCCGCTTTCTTTATCCCGTCCTTCCAACTCTTACCCTCAAAAGTGGCGGTCTCATCAGTTCCGTGTGCAGACTCTTCCTCTAGTATTGCTTCTATCATTAGATTACTGATCATAGAGGCAAAGCCCCAAGGGCCTAGGGGAGGATTTGAACAAAAATCTATTTGCGTAGATCCATCCCCTGGGTTAATAAAATTTTCCTCATTCGTAGTATCAACCAAAAATGGATTCCATTCGTATTCTGCAACGTTGGACCAACGATGAACATACCCCTTAGATGCTAGTCCCTGAATATTAAACAAACGAACATCTTCGTGACAAGACACCTCCTCTTCTTCACAGGGTTTAACTTGTGTACTGTAATCATTAGGGTCTGAAGAGTGAGAAGAACCACCTCCCGAGCCCATTGTAAAGTTAGATACATTATTTGGACAATCTAACCAGCTTACTACTACATCTGGACAACACTTCTTTTTTGTGTCCCCAGGTTCGCAACACCTTTGTTTCTCTTCATTTAAGCAGTCTCCTCCCCCTACACCCTCCTGAAGATTGGAGATAGCTCCATCGGCTTGTTTTTGTCTAAGCCCTTCCAGTGCGCCAAGATAACCAGGTAAATGTCCTGGGTCATCATCGGGATCTGTAATGTCAAAGCATTCCTGCTTCCATACCCTGCTCCATCTAGTACATAATATTAAGTCCCCTGTCTCTGGGTCCTTTACCCAAATATCTTCAGGGGTGAAGGGTCCAAGTTCTCCTGTTACTCTACATTGACACTCAACGGGTCCACCCCCACTATCTGAGGGGCTGTCTGTCTCAGGATAAGGTGGATAATCTCCACCAGGGCAAAGACCACAATCTTCATCAACATCAACCACCAAAGTAGCGAGAATACCCATGTCCGCACTTATAGGAACTTCTTTTATGGTTCCATCGTCCATCCTCCAATGATAGCTTTCGTTTATTGTAGGTCCAGACGCATCGTTTCCACTATGATTTATAATTTTTATCTCTATGCTAGACTCAGGACAATTAGGTGCGGTATGAGTACAAAAGCGTTTTATATTATAATCAACCTTTGCATTACGGAACCAGCCGCTATGGAGACCCCATCCAGGCCGAGGAGGTGGAACAAGAGCTAATCTTTCTACCCTTCCTCCCTGATCGGGGATGGTCTGGAATTGACCCTGCGGGACCGTGGGGGTTATACAATTGTGCCCTCTCCCGCATCGCATAGTATAATACATAGGGACTGCGATAGTATACCTAGTCCGCATCCTACATTTAAGTTGAGCAGACAGACCAATCTCCAAATCTCCAAAAGCCATTAATTAGTACCTATACTATTATTATACCAAAGTTCACTTGGTAATAATATATAGCTACCCTAAGGTAATCATGGACCCCAATAATGAAGACCTGGATCGTAATGTGGCAGTGCTGGAGCACTGACGTTGTTGTAACCTACTAAATGACCCTCACGAACCATCACACCAACCGCATCTGTAATCATTTGAATATCCGAAACAGAGTCTTGAGAAGTGGAATAAGGACCCAGCTTCATTCCTAACTCAATCTCGAACTGTGGCATAACCCCACCACAAAGCCCTGTAGCGTTTTGCCCTAATTTAGTGGCTAACGCGAGGAAGTTATCAGTTCCCCACCACTGACCAGGGTTCACATTAGGATAAGTGTCTACCATAGCACAAGTAGCTCGTCCACTAACATCAACGATAGCAAAATTAAGTCCTGTCATGAGATACTCGCCCCAGGTTTCCATCCAGGGTGGTACTGTCCCATTAGACCAGGTTATGTAAGGTTGCCTACTAATATAAGTACCTGAAACAGGATTAAATATTTGTCCAGCAGGACCCATCTTTCCTGCCCCAACCGTCCCATATGAGATACCATCTACTGCAGAAACAGTCTCTATACTGAATTTCTGGCTTTGAACAAAAGCAGGTGTTTCCCAGCACTCACCAGAAACTACATAACCAACAGACCGAGCCATCACATCTACAACCAAGACAGTACGATCAATCACTCCTCCTATATTAACTCCTGTCAAACTAACATCAGACGTAGCCCAGTTAAGAGATCCAATAGGAACACGCTTGTACCCAACAGCAAGGGATTGTTCTCTGAAATGCATCGCAGAGCAATATAAGGAAGAGCCATCAACTCCTGAGGCTGGTATCGCGGATGTAGCCCAAGGTTGCTGGGCTCCTGTTGGTTGCCCTGGGTTAAGGGGCTGGGCTGGGGGTGTTGGTGTTACTGGCATAGAGTGTTCTCCTTATATGGAATCTATATTATTTAGAGAGGTAAGACTACTTTTTAGAAAATAATTGCTCTTAATATTTTCTAAGATAAGTTTTTAAGCTTTTCTTCTAAAAGAGCAAGTCTACTTTCATTAGTATTTAACCGTACATCCTGTTCCTCATCCCGTGCATCAATTTCTGCTTGAGATACAGTATTATGGATTGCTCCAAACTTTTTAAACCATGTCCTACCCTTCTTAGTGAATAATGGGAGGAATACAAATAATACCAAGTACCAATAACCAAGAGTTTTAATCAAGCCCCCTGTTTCATGTAATGTAGAAGCAGTAGTTCCTTGAACGGGTCCAGATCCCGCTACTTGACCCACAATAGCTGCTGGGCTCGTAGAAGGGAAGATCATCTCGCTAACTACAACCCCTCCTGCTGCTCCTGCTGCGACCGCTGCTGGCTCTGGGATAAAGGCTGCTGTCAAACCTCCACCTAAAGCACCACCTACTGCGTGTTTAATTGTGCCGCACCCAGATAGAACAGACAACATTAGTATACAAATAAATACTCTCATCATTTGAACAGTTTACCAACTTTAGTTTTTATTTTCGTAAGCCTTCGTTGATTAGGCCTAGTAAGCATACTACCTGCCTCCCTATTCCTAAGTCTAGCTCGTTTCCCTATTCTATCGAAGTTTTGTTTAATTTCGCCTTTTTTAGAGCCATATTCTTTTTTTCTCTTTGTACCTTCCTGTTCTGATAATATCTCATAGATTCTTTCGTATCCATTCATATTAATCTCTGTACTTTGGTTCTCTGCACTTTTAGATCTTACTGTACCCCCACCTGTTTCTCTATCTTGAAGAATAGAAATATATCTTTTTATTTGAGCTAGTTGTATGCCAGTCGCTGTTTTCTCTCTATCCCTAAGTACCGATAATCTCATTCTTGCTGACCTAACATCTTCTTTAGACCCTTCTCCAGTGTCTGGTTTTTCATGTGGTGCTGCGCCAAGGGCTCTAGCTTGTCTTCGTGGATCGCGCTCATGGGTATACCTCTGTAAATGTGCCCTACCCCTTTGTTCTCCTGCCGTTCTGCCCTCCGATAGAAGTGCTTTAATTTTTTTATAAGTATTCATGATTTCTATTGTGGGCGCAGAGGCTCCGATGTGTCTCTTTCCCATTCCCCTTTAGAGTTTAGTTTCAGTGGTCGGTGAAAATCCTGTCCTAGATGATTTGTAACGGTATCAGTTTTTTTAGTTCCCCCTGCTGTTCTATATTCATACTCCCATCTCCTTTTTTGCCGTCTTTCAGCCATGTCCTTTTTCAATTGTTCTATGTTTATTTTTCGTTTTGTTGTTTGTTGCTTAACAAAAGGGGTTCTACCTGTTCCCCTACCAGAAGTAACTTCTCCCTGAGAGGGTTGATCCGTAGTTGCAGGAGATCTTCTAGATAACGAAGGTAAGCTCGGTTGAGTTTTTGCTTTTTTATCTACTCTTACTACGGGAGTAACTGCTTTTGGTTGTGCTCCTGATTTTAAACTTGCCAAGCTTCCTAAACCTAAAGACGCTACGGCTGCTAAACCACCTAATGTTTTTTGAGCTTTAGTCGCTTCATCAACATTTAAAGCTTCTCCGATAATATTTTCATAAATTCTATCGTAGGAGTTCATAATTATTTCTTTCTCCAATGTCCCACACTTTTTGCTGGTTTCTTAAACTTTAACAGGCCCAGAGCTTCAATTGCTGATCTTCTACGCTCTGCTTTTGAAAGCCCTCGTTCT
>Ga0209756_1003820_pt1 | contig 11982 bp, 5 predicted proteins | sample ETNvirenome_6_85_FD_184071 | JGI IMG/M metagenome (GOLD analysis project Ga0209756, IMG submission 184071) | Marine viral communities from the Pacific Ocean - ETNP_6_85 (SPAdes) (version 3) | ecosystem: Environmental > Aquatic > Marine > Oceanic | place: Pacific Ocean | collected 2013-06-19
GAATTGTTCGAACTGATTTGAATTCAGACACAGATATGTTTATAAATACATTGTCACATCTTGTCAGTGTAATCTATTGTAAAGATTCTATAAAGGTATTAGATAGTCTAAAAAGTGCAGATGATACATCTTTAACAATCGCTCCCAATGAGGTAAGAATGGGGATTAAGGGTGATTTAGGCGCATCGATTAAAGAATTAAAATCAGTCTCGACCTCTGGTTGTATTTTGTATTTAGGCGAGGGAACAACTCCTGAAAGAACAACGTCTGCATCTGACGGTGGTATAGGTGGATCGTATAATTCATCTGAAAAGTTATCAGATACAAAGTATAATGATATTTTTAGTCATGTAGTAGACAGTAACGATGCAGATTCTTCTCCCGAACGAGGGATGCATGAACTAATGGCAGTTATGGCATACGATGTGATTTCTGCAAATATTGATTTTGTAGGGACAATGACTGGGATACTTGAAAATATGAGGCTTAAACCCGGTGATCTTGAAGAAATGCAGAGCAAGATGGCATCAAGTGTTCAACAACAACATGAAGATGAAGCTAGAGTATTTTATAAAAACTATATAACAGCATTTTTGGAAACAATGACGGGTTTTCCAAGAGAAAGAATGACGTCTAATAATGTAGAACGAATAGTTAGGGAAGATATCCCAGATTGGAATTCTGAAGGTATAATCAATTATGGAAGATTTACGAGAAGTGTGCTGGGTACCAAAACTGCACTTGATCCCGTCGACGAACTCACTGTTGGTTACTTTCCTCTTGAGTCAACAAATAATGAAAAACCGTCCCGATTATCTAACCTTCCGGAGAATACGCCTGTATATAACGCAACAGATTTCTATATCCAGCGTGCAATCGATTCAGCAGAAATTGAAGAGCATGGTTCAGAACCCTCAACATTGAAGCTAGATTTTACAAATTTTAATGCAGATGTTGATAATTATAAACAATTAGCTGATGATTTCGCATATAATCTTTTTACATTATTACCAGATCATAAGATGGCGAATTCAACAGCAGAAAATGGCGATGAATGTACAGCATTAGGTAATGGTGACACAAAAGATTACTTACGATTTTTATTTAGGGAGCTTGAGGAAGATTTAGAAGGGATTTTGCTTGATGGTACTAACAGACCAGCGTCACAAATCCCGCTTTTAGCAACGTTTTTAAGAGATTGTAGTGATAAACATCAAATAAAGAATTTTTGTGCTATGTTTTGGGGTATTGTAGATGCTGGTCATGAGTATTTTGTTGGTAAAAGTGGTTCATTTGAAGACATAGACCAAAACGAAGTTGATTTTGAAATACCAGATGAAGAAGATGTTCCAAAATTAAATACTGGATCCCAATCCACAGGTATTAGAAATATTATTGCACCTTGGATTGAATTTTGGAATGAAAATGCTGTACGTCACTTACTTGAGGATGTTTTGAATTTATCAATTCAAGAAGATAGCAAAGACAAAAGAAATAATTTTAAAGGTGGTTCCGGAGAGAAATATCCAGTATATATGGGTGATCACGGGCACCAGTTCTTTGATGAAGATTCACAGGTTCAAGGTCGAATTGATGAACCCATCAATGTTAATTCAGAAGCCCCAAGTGAATTACACGGTCTTATATCGACTAATCCAGAAACAATGACAATGTCATGCCGCGGCTGGTTTGCAGATTGTGATAATGCTTTTGATGAATCTTTTGGTGGAGGAACCGGTGATAGTCTTGAAGAGATTTTAGACATGGCCAATTCAACAAATAACTTCCTGACCGGGTTGTTGGCCGGTAGTGGAATGACCGGGACCATCCTCGGTGTGGTGGGCTTAATAGTTGGGTTTTCATTGATTGCATGCGGCATATTTTATCCACCAGTCGCTGCGGTTGGAACTAAAATAGCAATTAGGAGTGCAGTTATACTATTTATAAGTTTAGGTTTAGGTGGAGCTGCAGTTGCAAATGGTTGGCAAACTGCACATGTATATGGAATGGGTCGACTATTAAAAAGATCAATGGGACATGTTATGATGGGTAATTATCAGACAATTGGTATAAGGCTTGATGAAGACAATGTAATGAATGCTGGACATGATATGTTTCAAGGAAGCATATTCCGAGAAGGAAAAATAAGACCACACCCGGGCGTTATTGGTCATATAGCTGGTTTTAGTACACAACACAGGGCAATTATATGGTATCGTTGGGTACATACTTTACTAAGACAATCACTCGGCGTGACTGCGCAAGTAAAAGATACTGATTTATTTTTAACTATGGAAACCAGGGGGATGAAGAGCGTTATTGATGCGCTTAGATACTATCAAAACAAAGATTCCAAATATGGTTCAGACGTGATGTCGATTGATGACGGGGGTGCATATCAAAATGCTAAAAATTATATAGGTGAGCTTCTTAACATTGTAGATTCTAGACAACAAAAAATTCGAGATATAATTGCGATGATACCTGCACATAGTGTAAGTTTAAAACAAACACAAGAAAGAGTTCAGGCAGCCATTCAGAGAACAGAGAGTGCAAAATCAAAATTAGCAATTGGGACATTAATGTCTGAAAACTTATTTAAAGATGTTATGACATTAGCAAATGATCATACACCCGGCAATATTTATCAATCATCACAAAATCTCCTGTATACATCCCCCGGAAGTTTGTTTTCTCGAAATTTTAAATATAGTTTGACAAAAAACAAGCTAATGACAAGGGTTCTTTCAGAGCCAGGTTATGGCTTATTAAAAAGCGAATCACGAGGCAATAAATCAGTAATAAATGTAGGGATTCCAAATGGAATGTTAAAGACGCTAAGAGAAAATGCTGTAGATAAAACTGGTAATCTAGATTTTTATCGATCACCTTACGTTTGCATATCAGTGTACAAAAAGGATCACATGAATCCAGAATTAGAATTATATCCTAAGAATTTTGTTTTTGATACATCTGCTAACATACTGGACTTTCACGCAGGGACTGATATCCAATCAAACCATATTTCATCTTTTACTGAGGATAGTAGTTTCGAGTCAATACTAAAAAGTATTGACATTCAAAGATTTTTATCTGATCAAACAGGCGTAATTAAAAAGAAAACAACAAGAGGCTATCCAGAGGGTATATACTCTAGAGAAGTTTTGATTAATCATGTACAGAGTCATTTTTTAAAAGAATATTTTAAAGCAACAACAGGTTTAAACTTTGAAGAAGAAACTTTTCTATTAACGAAACAACAAAGTATTAGTCATGATAGTGTTGCTCCTGGAAGTATTGTTGGTTCAAGGCTATTAGAAGAATATCAAAAGATGATGGAGCTTTTGACAAAGTTATATCCGGGCGCAGAAAACGATCCAAGGTTTGAAAGCGAAGTTTTTAGATTGGCAGCTTTATTAAGACAGTCATCACCTTTTTCAGCAAGAAATAGACTTAGGACTGTAATGATACCTAATACTTTTGACAAAATATATTCTATTTTGGTAAATGAAAAAGATTTTGTACCTGACGATAGAAGCGCAATATCAAGTACAGAAAACATGGTTCGCATAGGTCTGACGAATAACCAAATATTTGAGACACCTGTTAATTATTCTCTTGGTGGAAAATTCCAAAGACCTGCTGGACTTAAGCCGGGTATGGAAAACTTTTCCGGAAATCCTGGGCTGGATGTGTACGAAAAGTATATTGATACTTTAGAAAACAATTATCCAGAAGTTTATAATTACTATGTTACTGTATCATTATTACCAGTTGGGTTTCTTGCAGGCGCAAATCTTATGTTTACTGATGAAGATGTTCTTGAAACACAAGCTGCGGAGTCAAATCATAAAGCCCTTGATACTCATAAGCTTTGGGTAGGTGGTGATGCATCTGATGCAGCAAAATCTCACATTGACTTGTTACTCTAGAAACTGTTATATGATTATGATAATTAAAAAATAGGAGAATATAATAATGCCAGCGCAATACGGTTCACAAAGTTCGACAGGTAACCCACCACCACAGCATGACTCACCTGAAGAACATCTTCAGGAGATGCTAGACTTACAGCAGTCTACTAGTATTGCAGTATACGGGTCTTCAGGTCTTTATCATACTTTGCAAAAGGTAGGAATAGGTTGTGTTGTAGAGGAAACTTTCGCTTCAAGACCGAGTAATAAAATCAATATACCTGAGGTAAAAAGCGCAAATGCTTCATTTGTGTACAATTATTATACGCGTGATGAAAGAATCAGACCAGATTCTGTAGATCCTAGATCTAGAATTGTAACATTAAACAACTCAACAACAGATGAGATATTTTATAGATCAAAAAATAAAAAAATTGCTAGATATGTGAGAATAGAATTTCAGCCGCCCCAGTTAAGTAACAATATGATACAAAATGTAGACTTGACAACTTCACTTGGTGAAGATTTATCAGATGTTTTGAACAAGGTAATTGTTGAGGGTAGTCTTTCTAACTCTATTTTTGTAGGGACAGAGCTTTTAGATACGGGTAAAGAATCAAAAATTTATACAATGCTGAACGGCGCTATGTTTTTTATGGATATTCCTACAGAACAAAATTCTCCAAAAGAAGCAGCGGAAATATTGTATGATACATTACAAGAAAAAGGCGGCCTTTTTGGACAAGATAAAAAGATGATCGTAAATGCATTATCTAATATTGCAGCAGAAGGGTACAACCTTGCACCATCAGATGTTCCACCAGAAATAGCAAAATTCGCCACAGATCCCGTAGGAAAACAAACATTCTCAGTACAATTCAATCAACTATTGATGTCTGATTTAATATCAGCATCAACAAAAATCCCGGATAACATGTTTCAAGATGAGCTTCGAAGTTTGCAAAACTTTGCTAATGAAGCAAAAGCTAGAATAATAGACACAATAGGCGAGAATGTATATCAAGAAGCAGATTACGATTTGCAGGTTGAAGCAATCACAGAGAGGGCAGTAAACCCAGCTACTATAAATAGTCTGGATTATCCTAAGATTAAGCTTGCAGGATACCTTATTGAAAAATATGAAATATTGCCAAGTGAGGAAGTAAAGTTTTTAGGAAGAAAATACATCAATAATGTTCAAGGTAGATATGCAATTGATGAAGAAATTGGATATGGTGGTGTATATTTTTATAAAATTAGAACCGTCTGTCGTGTTGAAACAATGCTTGCTAGCGAAAACAATGACGACCCTGCTGAAAATCAATTGTTGATGGCAGATTTTTATATGGCTTCTGAAGGTGTCTTGGCTGACGTCACTTGTGTTGAGCGGGTTCCCCCGCCAACAGTATCAACAATAAGAGCTTCTTTTGATTTTAAAACATTGTTACCTAGACTGACTTGGCAGTTTCCTTTAAATAAACAAAGAGACATTAAAAGATTCCAGATATTCAAAAGGTTAACACTCGATCAACCTTTTGTATTGTTAAAGGAGTATGACTTTGATAACTCTATTATAAGATCTACAGTTAGTGAAATTGCGCCAGCAAAACATGTGATACGAATGAATCGACCGGGCTTATCATTCATAGACTCAACACACAAACAAGGTGAAAAACCAATTTATACGATTGCATGTGTTGATGCACACGGTATGAGTTCTAATTTAGGTTTGCAGGTTCAAGTTGAAAGAGATAGATATACAAATAAAGTTTCAAGTAAGGTTATGAGTAGACCTGGTGCACCAAAACCGTACCCTAATCTATTTATAAATGTCGATTCATTTCAAGATGTAATGAAGGTTAGTAATTATGATAAGGTAAAGGTCTTCTTGGATCCTGAGTATTATCGCGTTACAAAAACAGAAATGAGAAGTCAGACTTATGAGTACATGGGTTATGATCTCGAGTCATCTGTCCCAACAGAAGTTGACACAAATTTCCTAGCAATAGATGATAATAATTTTAGATATAGTATGCATATTATAAATACAGATAATCAAAAAGATTCATTGGTAAAGATAAAATTATCAACAAAAGCTAGTCTAGGAGGTGGTATGTCGGGCGTTGATGAAAACTATTATAATGTTAGTGTAGCCAGTCTATCCGAAAATAATATTAACTTTCAATACGGAATTGAATAAAAAATTTACTAATAAAACAAGAATGAGTATATTTAATATAAAACAAATTAATTTAACTGGAGAAATAAATGGGATTCTTAGATCATAGCACGAATAATATTATCGTTGATGCAGTCTTGACTGACGCTGGTCGTCGAGCACTTGCAAGAAATAACGGTGACTTTAAAATAGCACAGTTTGCTTTTGGTGATGACGAAGTAGATTATGACCTAATTAAGCAGTACGGAAGAACTGTAGGGAAAGAAAAGATTGAGAAAAATACACCGATTATGGAAGCAATAACAGCAGGTAGTCTTGCTCTAAAATATAAATTGGTAAGTATTGATAATGAATTTGTAACACACTTTCCTTTAATGACAATGTCAACAAATAATATAGCAGGCCTGTCATCAACAGGGGTAACTTTTAGAAGATTTGGTACAGGTACTGATAAAACAAAATCAATAAAGATTGAAGTAAGCTCAGCATCCGGGACACCAGAAGTTGATGAACAATTAATAGATAGCTCTTTTAGAGTTGAGATTAATAATTTGTTTTTTAAAATAGAAAACAATTCCCCTGATGTAATTTATACAGATAATATTAGCGTATATGAGGTAGGAAGTACACCGGGTAGCTCCAATGTTGCTTCTACAGGAACATTTAGCTTATCTCTGAAAGGGATGACAGATACAACATTCAATTTATATAGTACATCAGGCGGTCAGTCTATTAAGACGTTTGTTAAAATAATAGGTATTAATTCGGGTCTAACAAAGACTTTCCCAGTTACAATTACAAAAACAACGTCAAGTTAAAAAGGTAAAGAGGTAAAAAATAAATGGCAACTTTTAAAACAATTACAAGTGATGACATTAAAGAAACGACAACTGTATTAAATCAGTTGGTGGATTTTGTCGAAGAAGATGTATCAGGGTCAGCAACGCGCAAAAAATTTGAAGTTTTTGTAACGAGCTCAGGCGTCAATTCTATAACATCATCACTTTTTCAAACTGTATATGATCAAAACTATACTCTCCAGACTTCAAATGAATTATTCGATATAACAGTTGGTTTGTGTCATGATTCTAGTACAGTAACAGGATCAAAAACAGAAATAGACGTACGTGGTAAAGTTCTATATCATTCTCATTCATTAATGATGAGAGAGAAGGTAAACATATATCGTCAATATGCACAATTACTTTTAGGTGATGCAACTAGTAGGTTTACAGCACCCTTTACCCAAGCAACAGTTTCTGCAAAAAATAATATCGATGAAGCCCTTTTTATACATTTTAAAAGATTGTTTATTCGTGATGGAATAAAAAGAGAAACATTTGCTATGAAAATGTTTCAAAGTTCTTCACAGCCTCAAGAGAAAACCGGTCACGGTAACTTTTCAATATATGCAGCATCAGCATCACAAGGTGCAGCAATCTTTACTGACGTCGGTTCAGCAACTAGTCTAGAAAGATCTGCAACAGGTGGGGATGTTGGTAATATTGTTAATGCAGCAAATACAAGCGAAACAGTTGGTTTAATGTTTTACCAACAAGGTATTGCTATATTTGATATGAAAAAAGTTTTTGATGGGAATCAAACAATAACAGGATCGATTAAATCTGTAGGTGCAAAACCATGGACATATATTACAGCTTCTATGATTCCAGGATTTGTTGCATCAGCATCTATCGATCAGATTATCGATCATATTGCAGAAACACGATTTGGTTCTGGTTCAAATACAGTCTTGACTTTTCAAAACAATACGAAGATTAATTCAACTTTATACTTTTGTAGAGCAACAGCTGATGAATATAATTTTTCTACAAATCCAACGTACACTGACAGTGCTGGTCGTATTAAAGCTATTAGAACTGGAAATGAAAATTTAGAAAAAGCTTTCTCATTTATTACAACAGTTGGTTTGTATGATTCAAGCGAAGAACTGTTGGCAGTTGCAAAACTAAGTCGTCCGGTTGAAAAGAATGATGAAAAGGATCTGACATTTAGAGTTCGCTTAGACTTCTAAGGTATAAAATGTCGTTTGTTAAAATAGACAACAATAATTTCGAGTATGTTTCACTACAGTTGCGCCCAAATGTACATGTAATATCATCATCTATTGGTGGTGGCATCACAGGTTCAAACTATGTGGCAGCATTTAAGTCTAAGACTTTTAAAAATTCTCAAAGGGCTCAATATGGTCCTGATGGTAGAACGATTATCGGTTTTGACGAATCAAAAAGCTCAGCTTCTAGTAAACAACTCAAACTACAAACAAGAGCAAGTTTAACTGGAAGAACAAATGTATTCTCTGAAGCACAAGAGTATTTAACTGCAGTTGGACGATCATTAGAAATACAGAAAAACTCGAAAACTGTTGATATCTTTAGATTTGATCAACCAGTTTTTTTTAATAAAAATAGACAGATTAAAAACGTTGTAAGAAAAAATTTGATGGAGTATCACAAACATCGATACGCTAATTGTGGTTTATATTACTCAAATTATCAAACGCTTAATTTTTTAAATACAACAACATTACCATCAGGTTCTGCATTATTATATCCTAATGTAGGTAAAGCTTATGACTTGCCTGAAAGTTTTAGTGTAAATTTTTGGATTAACCCTAGATACTCTAATCCAGGTGAATATCACGCAGGTACAATTATGCACTTGTCTTCATCGATAGCAGTTTCACTTGTATCTGGTTCTGACAAAGATGAAACAAACGCAGCTAATAGTTTTAAGATTTTGCTACAATTAAGTCAAAGTGCAGATAAGTCGCCGAGATCAGTTAATTTAACAACACCTAGTTCAGTATACCCTAATGATTTAATTTTTACTTCTTCTCATAGGTTGGAGAAAAATAACTGGCATCATGTTTGTATTCAGTGGTCAAATAAAGTAAGAAATGGTAATGGAACAATTTTTATTGATGATGATGAAACTTATTTTCATGTTCCTTCTTCATCATTAGGCGCACCAACCGGTCTTAGCCCATCTTGTTTAATTTTGGGTAATTACTTTGATGGTGCTACGTCTAGATTAGGAAACTTTTTAAATGTAACAAAAGGGAGTAAAGAGGGATTTACGTCTATGGTTGCAGGTTCTGGAGTATCTGATCCAATATCTTACGGTTATACTTGGGCACATCCATTAAATGCTGAAATACATGAAGTTAAAATTTATGATAAATATTTAGCTGATCCCGACACAGTGTTTGATTCTGAGCGGAAAAGAGCAAAAAATCAAGGACCGAGTAACTTTAATAATTTAAAATTTTATGTACCTCCGTTCTTTTATCCTACTTCTTCATTGAGAGATGTACATATTTCACCATTTCAATCTATAAGAAGTTCAACAGATGATCCTTTTAATGTTGCATTCTCTTTCGGTATAAACGGAAAATTAATTAATTTAGAAAATTTTACAAGAGAGTTTATTTTAGGTCAATCACCGAGACTTTATGGTCTGGTACCCACATCAATCAACGCAACAGTTCAAGATACGACAGCAGATCAGTTTATATACAATACTGGTTCTCATAAGAAAAGAAACTTCACAGTACTTCCAAATGATAATGGACAGTTTACTCCAAACTACTATGCACTTAGTTCTTCACCAATGTCTCAAAGTGCTAAATTTTATATTGACAGCTTAAACACGAAAGGAACACCAGATTATTCAATAATTAGTTTGGAAAACTTGGTGCCTTCAAGTTCTGTATATGGTGGTTTAACATTGTCATCAGGTCATATGTTTAATATGGTTGTTTCGGCCAGCGCGCAAAATCCAGGCGTTAACCAAAGTGCACCACTAACAATAGCTCAAAGAACGAGAGACTTAAGTAGTAATGAAATTGTTATTTATGACATGAGTAACTTGTATTATGGTAATAGAATAAGCCCGGAATCTTTTTCAATATATGAAAAAGACTTGACGGGATCTGACGGCAAGATAAAGATAAGAGTTAAAGATAATGGTCAGGGATCGTTGTATCGTGCTGATTGTTTAACACAGCAAGCTACTTGGAACAGTATAGGAAATATATTTTATGATGAAGGTATCGCATTAATTAAGACACCCCATTTATTTTATTTTAGTAAAGAAGAAACAAATATAACATTGAAGGGCGAGCAAAATATTCATACAATGATACTAAATGTTCCCGCTTATAAAGAAATGTTTAATTCATCATCGAACCCTACGTTCATACCAATACCTCCGTCTACAGGTGCAAATGATGAAAATTTATCAACACTTTATGTAACATCAGTTAACATTCACGATGATAATCTTAATATTATTATGCGGGCAAATTTTGCACAACCCATTTTCAAAACTGAAGAAGATGAATTTGTCATAAGATTAAAAGAGGATTTTTGATTGTTACTAGCATTAGATATATCAACAAGCTGCACAGGATACTGCCTGTTTGACGAGGATAAACTTGTAGACATTGGAAGCATAAACCTAGGTAAACATAAGGGGCTGTATGAAAAAGCAACCCACGTTAAAACAGGGATTATAGCGTTGGATGATACATACCATATTGACAGGGTTGTTGTTGAGGAAAACTTGCAGGCATTTAGGCCTGGATTGAGTTCTGCAAAAACATTAATGACCTTAGCACAATTTAATGGTGTTGTTCGATGGATATGCCATGAGCGATTAGAGGTTCCAGTTGAATCAATTAACGTAAACACAGCACGTAAAAGTGTTGGGTTGAAAATTAACAAGAAAGATAAGTCAAAGACAACAAAAGAAAAAGTGTTAGACTGGGTGTCTGCAGATGACCCATCTATAAAGTGGCCGACAAAGATATTAAAGAGCGGACCAAACAAGGGTCAGAAGCGAATTTGCAATGAAGCATTTGATATGGCAGACGCTTATGTAATAGGTAAATCATATTTAGTTGAAAATAAAATTAATACTTGATACAATTCCAATATGGAAATTGTTACTAAGCAACAAAAGATTGACGTTTTAGAAGGTATATTTGGAGAATCCACATTAGCAAATAGTGGTAAGAATATATCTGTAATATGTCCTGCATGTAAAGCAGATTCTAAGTCAAGTTCGAACAAGCGAAAACTATCAATCTGTCTTGAGAAGGGCATTTATCACTGTTGGGTATGTGAGGCAAAAGGACGAAATGTTGCAAAGTTTGCTATTAGAATTGCACATGCAAATAAAAATGAATTTGCAACACTAAATGAGCTTTTTTCATTTGATGATGGTAATGAAGAAAAAGAACCAGAATATATTCTCAGACTCCCAGATGATTTTTGTTTGTTAACGAATACAACAGGAAGGTTGGGTAGTATTGCGAGGAGTTATCTGCACAAACGAGGTTTAACACAGAGAGACTTTCTTCGTTATAAAATAGGAATAAGTAGCGAATACGAGTTTAACAACAGGGTTATCTTTCCGTCGTTCTGTGAAGATATGAAACTAAACTATTTTTTATCAAGAAGTTATGATGAAAGTGAAAAAAGAAAATATAAAAATTGCAATATTCAAAGAAAAGATATAATATTTAATGAACACTTAATTGAATGGGATAAATCTATAATTTTAGTTGAGGGTGTTTTTGATGCAATAAAAGCAGGTGATAATGCTGTTCCAATGTTGGGCAGCTGGATAGATAAAAGTCATTTACTCTTTAAGCGGATTGTTCAAAATAAGTCAAGTATTATTTTAGGATTAGATCCGGATGCAATTAAAAAGACAATGAAAATAGCAAAAAACTTAAGTCATTATGGTATAAGCGTAAAGATAACACAACACAAAAATAAAGATTTTGGAGACATGACAAAAGAAGAGGCAAATTATTACATACAATCATCTGAGAAGTATGAACTTACTGATAGAATAGGA
>Ga0209756_1003821_pt1 | contig 11979 bp, 17 predicted proteins | sample ETNvirenome_6_85_FD_184071 | JGI IMG/M metagenome (GOLD analysis project Ga0209756, IMG submission 184071) | Marine viral communities from the Pacific Ocean - ETNP_6_85 (SPAdes) (version 3) | ecosystem: Environmental > Aquatic > Marine > Oceanic | place: Pacific Ocean | collected 2013-06-19
TCAATGTATGCCATCACATCCTTACGTGATCCCATGAAGACATCGATGTGTGGTTTGAAGATGTTGATGATATCCACCACATCCTCCATAGTTAACTTGGTTACATCGATGCGGCCAGTGTCTGTTCTGAATTCGTTCATTGGTTCTTGGTAGTTTCTGTGCGTTTCCGCCGGAGGATAATCAGTAGGGTGAGGGGGACAAGGATCAGGAAGAGGGTTGCAGTCATTACTCGTTCTCTAGTTCGTCGATCTCCTTGGCAATCTGGTGGGCGTCGAAGTCGGCTCCGGCGCGGGGTCCATCGTGCAGGGAGTCCTTGATGTCTTGCAGGACTCGGGCAACCACCTCGGGCCTCGGTCCCTTGGGACGGGCGGCCTCGAAGATGTCGGTGATGCTTTGGTGGATGCTGGGCATAATGATATTATAACACAAAGGTGGAATTTAGTCAACAACTTTCTGCTCTTTTTTTACGGGGTGGGTTCTCGCTGGCTCACTGAGGTTGCAGATCGTGACGCCCTCGACGGGGAGGTGGAGGCGCAAAGCGTCCTCGACTCTCTTGTTCTCCAGCTCGTCCTCGTTCACATCAGATGGGATGTTCAGGAGCACGGGAACCCCGAGTCGTCGTCCAAGGTTCAGGGCCAAGGAAGGTTCCACGTTGATCGGGACCACCTTGTTGTTCCGGCTCCTCTCAACAACAACGCGGATCTGGCACTTGAGGCCGTGGTGCGTGGCTTCAGGATCGTAGTTGATCTTGAGCAAACCACCCACCTTGGACTGAGGGACGAGGACGCGGAGAGGCCCGTCGTCCGTGTCGTCAGGGGTGCCAACGGTGTCAATGTCGTGCCTGCACATCAGTGTGCTGTTCCAGCCTGCTATGTTCCCGTCACCGCTGTGGTCGGCGAGGTATAGTTTCCCCTCGTCGTCCTGCCACAGGCGCTGGTCGGTCGAGGAGTATCGTAGTAGTGTCCAGTTTTTTTTCATGAGATGTTATCTGATATTTTATTTTTTGAGTTAAACTTTCTCCCCGTCGTTGATGTGGTCGTCGGCTCTCCAGTCTTTCCAGTCTTCCTTCGTCCACTTCTCTTCCTCTTCCTCTTCCTCTTCGTCCTCAAACTCCTCGGCGGACAGGATCACGGTCTCCACTTCAGCGAATGCTTTCTTTCTACGTTGCTCCGCCTCGGCCTCGTGGGCGTCGATGAATTCACGCATGGAGGAGAGCAGGGCGGTCTCGGAGATGGCAACGTGGATGACCATGTCCTTCTCGTATGGGAAGAGGAACCTGAAGCCCATCTTCCCTGCCGCTAACACGAACAGTCGCAGCCACATTGTCTGAATAAAATCTCTCATGCGTTTTCTTTTTCCTCTCTTGTTTCAATTAACTTCTCAGTGTCTCCGCGCTCCATCGCGTCGAGCACCAGTTTCCACGCAAGGTGGATGCCGGACTCGTTCTGACTTAGCGCGGCGACAAAGACTTCATTCTTGATCCTGCTGAAGGCCGCGTCGGAGAGGGAGAGTTGAATTGTTTTCATGGCAGGTTATCTTCTAGTCTTCCTAATCTAAAACTTCCCACCCATCAGGGGCCGCGACAGGGGCATCGTGATCCGCATCAATCGTCTCAAATGTATGCTTGAGACAGGCACACAGGTCACTCACAGAGCAGCAGTTTTTCCACAGGGTGCATGATCCCCACAGGGTACCTGTCGTCACGTAGATGCAGGTCAACTCTGTGGTTTCAAGACCACGCACCTCGATGATGAAGTGCTTGCGGTTGAACTCCCACAGGACGGGCGCGGAGAGAACCAGATCAGACTGATTGCTCCACCGTTTTTCGGTTGCTAGTATTGGCATGTATCTAGTTTCTAATGGTTGAAGGTTATCCTACGTTGATGGCAACCCGCTCACCGAAGTGGTAGCAGGTAACACCGATGTCCTCGGGTGAGTGGTAGCCGAAGCAGAGCCACAGCACGGGGCAGTTGGGTTCGACCAGTGCGTTCCAATCGTGCTCCCAAGTGTAGCCGTCAGTCAGGTAGATGATCCCGTCCGCGTTGGGTGCGTTCTCCTCGGCCCAGTCGAAGGCTGGCTTGAAGAGAGTGCCACCGCCACCGCCGAGAGTCTCGGGGAGCGCCCCACCAGCAGCCACCTCGTGGGTCTCGTGGACTGTCCGGTCCACTGGCACAACGTGGGTGAGGCGGGGCTGGAACTGGTCGAGCACCTCCTGCACCTTGTCGAGCATCGGACCCATCTTGTTCACGTTGGAACCGGAGGTATCGACGAGGAACACAAGCTCCCCTGCGACCTTGGACCCACGAGCGCGGCGGACGATACCGTTGCGGTCGAAGGCACGGTGGCAGAACGGGCGGTCCAACCCCTCCTCGGAGCGGGTCTGAAACCAGTTGGCAAGGTGCTCGGTCCACGGGACACGGTTCGTGGTCCGGTTCAGGTCGCTCGATGCGAACTGGCCGTTGCCACCACCGAGTCCCTTGGCCTCGTTGACGCGGTCCTCGTAGACAGCCTGCTTGGCCTCGGCACGGTTGGCCTCGTGGAATTCCTCAAGGGTCTCACCGTCCTCCAGCTCAGGCTCACGGAAATCATCGTGACCTCCACCGAACTCTCCGACGGTTGCCCCGCCCCCTGCACTTTCGTCAGAGGACGAGGCTTCACCATTGCCCGAAGAATCACCGTCAAAAGTTTCGTCGCCGGAGCCGGAGCCACCGCCGCCCTGCTCACCAGCCTCGTCGCCGGAGTCAGGGTTCGGGGTGCCGGAGCCGGAGCCACCAGCCTCTTCGCCTTCCTCGTCGGACTGCTCGGAGCCACCACCGACGTTGATCGGGGGGACGGGGTGGGTCTTGAGGATCTTCTCGATGAGTTGCTCGGAGGACAGGTCTTCCTTGTTCGGGTTGGTTATCCAGAGGCCCGTGTTGGGGCAGAGGATTTTGTCCCGCGTATCGTAGAGTTCAGGGATGTCGATGAGAATGTCACCGAGTGGAACCATCACATCGTAGGGAGTGAGTCCGGCGTTGATCATCTCCTGACGAGCGCCCTCGTTGAGTTTGCGTAACCACGCATTGAGAATCAGGTCGCTCGCCACGTTGGCGGCGGACCAGACCTTGCCATTCCAGAAAATCTTAGCCTCCTTATATCGGGCGAACCTCTCGATGTGGTTCAGCGAGATGTGACCACACTCGTGACCGACTACGTAGGCGGCCTTGGCGGGGGTCAGTTTGTTCAGAACGGGTTCGTTATAGAACCCATGGCGACCGTCAGTCTGACCGTAGTCGCAGTTGAGGTCTAGCTTGAGCCCTCGCAGGGCGGGGCGGAAAAGGAACCCACACCAGCGGTGACCGTCTCGGACTCCGACCTCAAGGGGAGTGGTTCCCCTTTGGCGAAGGTCGATGAATGGTGAAGTGGTGGGCATGATGGTAGTGTATCAGGTTGTGGTTGGTTTGTCAACGTGTTTTCTTAAATTCTTTAGGCAAGCCCACTCGCGGCGAGCTTGTCCTCGATGGCGGAGGTCACCTTGGTAAACTCCTCGGCCTTCTCCTTGCGCTCAGCGGGGTCGAGACCTACAACGTCGAGTCCCTCGACGAGGCTGGCAGCAGTGGAGGCGGCGGTCTCAAGCTCCGGCAAGTCGAGGAAGTTCTTGCACCGGACCTCGGCGACGAGCTTCTCAACAGCCCTGAACTTCTCGGGGCGGAGCCTTTTCTTCTTCCCGTCCTTGGTCTTCCCGTCAGCGGAGATGAGCCTCGTGATACACACTCCCAAGGCACTGAGCAGAGCCTCGGCTGGCTTGGCGTGAGCGGCGAGCACCTTGTTCTTGGCGGACTCCTCGGCCTTGGCCTTGATCCGTTGGACCGTCTCAGCCAGCACGGTATCGAAGATTTTACTATTCGAGATAGTGGTCTCGATCTCGAAGCTCAGTTCGGAGCGGCGGAGGAAGCGATCCACGGTGGGGTATTCGTAGCCCTCCCCGAACACGAGCATCTCCTCCTTGCCTCTCTCCTTGAGGGACTCCCACTGGTCGCGGATGGTCTCGTTGCACTTGTCGATGCGCGGCTTGTAGGATCTGAAGATCTCCTCGAAACGGTCGAAGTCCTGCACTCGGCAGAGGTAGGTGTTCGGGCGACCAGTCTTGGCGAGACCACGGTAGCCACGCTTGTTGTCTCCGGCGATGATGTCCTTCTTGAACTGGTTGACGAAGGACCGAGCGTTGCCAATGGCAGTGTCGGTGGCGGGGAGGAAGCGAGTGCTGGCTCCGAGGAGGCGCTTCAGTCCGGCCCTCTCTTCAGGGGAGACCTGATCGAGGAGGACTTTCTTGGCGTTGGCGTTGGTCCCACAGATGACATAGCTCGGGGTGCCGAGGCAGATTTCTATGAGGGAGCGGAGGGAGGAAGATTTGATTTCGAGCATGGTGGTAGTGTAGCAGATGGTTGGTAAGTTGTAAAGACTTTTCTTAATTTATTTCTAGGGCTAGGAAACCAATCCCTTGAGACGTTGGGCGGAGGCGTGGAACATGATGGGGTTGTCGCCGTCTCCCTCGGGCTGAGTGTGAGCGGCGAGGGTAGAGAACACCCACGCACCAAGCTCAGGGGAGCACCCCTCGAAGAGGTCGAAGGCCCAGTCCCACAGGCCGGATGAGATGGCAGCAGGGTAGTCCTTCCCGCCCTCGTTCAGAGCGATACGAGCGGCGGCGAAGGCCAGCGCGGGGTGCTGGTGCTTGGGCACCGAACTCAAAGTCTTGAATCCCTCGCGGATCTCGGTCACCTCCGGCCCCACCTTCAGCACGGTCTCGATCAGGTTGACCATATCCTCAACTACGGGAGCGGGGATGCGGGATGCAGCATGGAGGGAAAAGGTTTCAGTGTTCGCAATGGAATCCCAAGTAGGGAACATCCTCATCACGCCCTCCCACGTTCGGCCAGAGCACACGGCTCCGCCAGTGTAGCGGGACTTCTTGTCCTCGCCCTTGGTCTTGCCCGTCCACGGATTGAGTCCTTCGCCTCCGGTCTTCACGCCCTTGCGGAAGAAGTTGAGGTATCCCCAGACAGGGCTGGACTTGAAGCGGGACTGAACGTGGGCAAGGAAGTCATCAATCGAAAGCTCGAAGCGATACTGGTTGGTGCGAGCGGCATCGGGCTGGCTGAGTTCGCGGCCACTCTCGACATCGTCGGCCCGTCCGTTAAACGTGATAAGAAACTTCACGTTAGGGCCGACCTTGTGGACTCCAATGTATCTGTCCTGACCGTCCGGTGCGTAGAGAGCGGGACGATATGCCTGCTTGATCTGACCGCTCGCGGCCTGCCATTCCTCCAACACCACTTGCAAGGGCTTGTCGCCCACGGTCGCCTCGACCGGAGCCTCCTCCGGCTTCAAGGATACGGCACGGTAGTCTCCGTTGCCATCGTGGTGGGGGACTTGGATTCCACGGGCATTCTCCTCGTGGACTCCGGCACAGTTGAAGGTGACGATGCCACCTTCGTGGTTCGGATCACGGGCCTCGGCCCATGAGATAAAGTTAGCCGGAATACCGTGGGCCTTGGCGACCTCCGTTGCGGATGAGGTCTTGCCGTTTCCGGTGGGACCACCGAGGGCGAGCACGGAGCCGGAGCGTTCGGCGAAGGTGGCGGCCTCTCCGACTCGGGAGAAGCTGAGAGTGGGTAGTGATTCGAGCATGGTAGTAGTGTAGCAGATAGACGTTAAGTTGTCAAATGTTTTCTTAATTTATTTTTGGGGGGCAAGAACGTAACGCTCATCCCATTGCACCTCGGCGGACCATGCCCTCTCCGACAGGGAGCGGAACTTCCTTCCGAGCATCGAGTAGATCACGGCATCAGTCAGGGAGCGGAACACTCCATCACCGTCAGGGTTGATGGGTTCGGAACCCTCCGTGGGTTCCCATCGAGTGGCGGGGCGACCGAGGTCAAAGGTGCCACGCACCCAGACCACACGGTTGACCTTCTTGGGTCCGCCGATCCGCTTGCGGGAAGGGGGGATGTCCACTGCGACAGAGTAGTAGACATACTCACCGTCGGTCAGGGCATGGGGGATCTCGGGGTAAAGGTCGAGGGAGAGGTGAGACAAGGTGCGTGGACCGAACACCACACGAGCGATGTGGGTCTCTCGCTGGCTGGCGGGGTAGGTTTTGAAATCCCCCTCCAGCACCTCGTGGAAAGCAGGCGGGTTGTCGATTGAGATAAGTTGTGGAAGCATGATGGTGGTGGTGGTTGGTGGTTCAGGTTACAGGATTCAGGCGGCGACCTTGCCCCATGGCAGGCCGAAGTTCTCGGCACACACTGGGCCGAAGCCAGCGGCAAGGGACTCGGTGGTGGTCAGCTCCCGCCGACAGAAGCAGCAGTTGCCGGAGGCGTGACCGTGTTCCGCCGCCACCTTGGCGGGGTCAGCGGCGAAGTCCTTCACCAACTGGACAACCTCGGGAGTCGCACCTCGGGCGGGGTGGAAGGCCCCGTCCTTGATGGTGCCGAACCAGCCTGCCCCGAACTCGGGAGCGGCGACGGTGATGGAACCGTGGTGCTTGGAGCGGGGTCCAGCCTTCGCCACCTTGATGGTGACCGATCCCCTGCTCAAGATGAACTTGGGAAACTTCAGCTTGGCCGAAGCAGTGGCAAAGATTGCCTCGATGGCAGAGGCATCGACCTTGACGGGCGCGGCCTGAGCCTCGGGAGTGGCGACTCGGTGGAGCCAGAACTTGCGAGCGGCGGACAGGTCGCCCCACTTGTTGAATGCCTTGGCGAGATCCTTGGCAAAGGAACTGGCGTCGGGGTCAGCGAAGACGGCAGCGGCGGCCTCGGCGTCAGTTGAAAACTTGGAAGTGAATCCGGCGTGGGTCTTGCCGGAGGCGGAGGTGATGGAATCGAACTTGAGCATGATGGTAGTATAGCAGGTGGTTAGAGAATTGTCAAATGTTTTCTTGAATTATTTTTGGGGCCGCTTCTCGTGGACCCAAGCTACGTAGTCGTCGATCTCGTCCTCTCGGAGGTCGCCCATCGTCCGGCCTGCCCACCTTTCGGGGACACCTATGCTCAGGTCATGGTCGCGATCCCACTTGAACTGCTGGTCAGCTTTGGCTTGGTAGCCCTCGACAACCCAGACCCCTTGCACCTTGCGACGGTCCACCTTGCGGCGGTCGGTATCGACGATGGTCTTGCCGTTGCCGTCCAGCAGGAGGACATGGCGGGGGACCAGCACGAGGTAGCGGGCATCGGCGGCGTCGTTCAGCTTGCGGAGGACGGGCCGGATCTTGGCGACCGAGGGGAGGAACCTCCTGACGGCAATCCGACGAGGGATCTTGCAGGCACTCTTGCGGCTCCGAACGGAGAACCCACCGCGCCGGAGGATGCGCTTAATGTCGGACATGTGGCCCGAGTAGTGGTAGGTGCTCGGCGGGATGCCGAAGTGGGCGATGACGCTGGAGGTGCAGACCGTCTTCCGGCGGCCCGAGGCATGGGTGATGTGGTCCGAGAGGTGGGGAGTGGAGAGAGTAACTGGCATGGTAGTGGCAGGGTTCGGGGTTCAGGTTATCGGGGGTCCACTTTTGTCCATCCGACGGGAGCGCAAACCCACTTGGCAGGGCGATGAGCTTTCGGATGATCGACCTCGACGATGTCATCGACCGAGAGGGACCGGAGGTTCCCGAGACGGTAAGCGGCAGCGATTGGCGTGTCCTCTTCGTTGAGGAATTCCGGTGGTGCGTTGAACATATGGAAAGCTCGGTTGCAGGCCGCGAGACGGTCGGTGCTGACGGTGTCAACGTAGGAGAAGACTACTTTGTTGGAGTCTCCTCGGAAGGCGGCGTGGAAGATGTTTACGATCATGATAATCAGGTTGGGTTGGTGGTTCAGGATTCGGGGTTAGTCGGAGTAGGCGTCGAACTCCAAGGTGCGCTCGGCCCCTTGATGGCAAGTCCAGACGCCCATGGAATCGATGTGGTAGGCGTAGCCTCTGTAGATGGTAACGCCCCGAGCGTTCCACTTGTCCCATGCCTTTCGGATGGAGGCGATGAGCTTGGGGCAGGTGTCGGGGTTCAGTCGCTTGTGGGAAGATACGTTGATCATGGTAATCAGGTTGGGTTGGTGGTTCAGGCGGGGTTATCGGGCGGAGTAGGCGGCATCGAGAGCCTCTTGAAAGGTGCCATCAGCCTGACGCTGGAGCTGGCTGGCCGCCTCGGAGATGGTCTTGCGAGCGGCCCAACGGCCCTCGACCTCGTCCTCAGAGCGTGACCGAGGGGGTAGATCCAATAGCGGATGGAGAGGGTGGAGATTGTCCATGACCTCGACGAGGGCGTCGATGGCCTCGTTCAGAACATCGAGTTCGGCGTAGAGGGCGGCGGCGGAGGGCTGGCGGGTAGTAGTAGAAACGGGCATGGTAGTATTAAAACATAATGTCCTCTTATCGTCAAACTCTTTCTGCCAGTTAAGGTCATTCAGTTTGTAACTCGCTGAACATCAACAGGTTAGGGCATATTGACTCAAGGCTCCGGTGGCGGCTGATCACGGTGCAGGATGCCGGAAACCCCTTAAAAACAAGGGTAAAACGGCCTGAATCTCTAACAGAACCTCTAACAGAAACGGCTCTTGCGGCAGGTTAACCAGCACTATGAATCACTGTAACCTGTTAAGGTTTAAGGAGTTACAGTCTAACAGTTTCTGTTAGATTCTGTTAGACCTAACAGTTTTTGCTTCGTAACACGTTGAGCTTTAATGAGTTGTATTTCACAGATGTGTATGCACAATGTAAAGAATAGCCTCAATGTCTTTCGCAGGGTTGAGGTCATCTGGGGCCTGCGACCTCTCACAGGCGACCTGAGGGGCCGTATGGAGGTATCTTAACTCATTAATACTTAACGAGTTAAGGGGGGCGGCTCAAAGCCTACGTTTCAGGGGGCCGGAGCAGGACAGGAGCGAGGCCGGATCAGGAGTCAAGGTGCAGGGATCGGGGGCCTGCCAAAGCCAGCCCTCCCCCCCGAATCCGGTCCCCTGCATCATGCATCGGGATGCCGGAGCCACGGAGCCGGAACCATGGTAAGTGCAGCAGGATAGTCAAGATTCCCGAAGGACGCCACCCGCCCCCCACTGCTTTTTCTCCGCCGCCCCCCTTCATATATATCTCTGTGTGTGAAAAAATTTGACAAATATGGTGGAACTGTTCTAATGAGGTGTATGGCTAACGAATCCTACTACGAACGAAACAGAGAAGCGCGGTGTGCCTACCAGCGCAAATACTACAAAATTAACAAGAAACGCATCAACAGGAAGCGTCAGCTCGACGAAGCCACCGACCCAGAGAAAATTCACAGGCGGCTAAACTACAACCGCGCCTATTATCGCAAGCACAAAAAACGGCTTTTAGCGGAGCGTGCCAAACGCTACCGCGAACTCAAGGCTGAGCGCGAGGCGGCGAGGAAGCAAAATTCCGAAAAGAGCAGAAGTTTGCAAATCTGACTTGTAAAGTTTTCTTGAGAGAGTATAATATATAGATAGAACTAAATACTATATACCTACAGAAAAACTTTTCATTCCCGATATGCAAATTCCAGACGGCTTCAAGCTAATCCCCCGCACGGCACACTACGCCCTTTACCCCGTCACGAACCTCGTGATGAACCTGAAAACCGAACGTGTGCTCACGCCTCAGTGGGGGCAGAGGGCGGGGGTGCTGCGGACGAAGGTTGTAGACGAAAACGGCAAACCATTCTACTTCGTCCACGACAATATAGACAAACCCCCACCCCCCACCCTGACTCGTGAACAGGTGTTACAGGATGAGGGAGCCAGAATCCTGCCCGACTACCCCCGCTACGCGATCACGGAGCTGGGGGTGCTTTACTGCATCGAGCCATCCCCTCGGGGCCGCAAGCCCAACCGTATACACATTGTAGATACGCACGAGCATCAAGGATGGGAGAGCGCGTCACTGACGGACTGGGAGGGAAAAACACGCAATGTGCGTATTGACAAGGCCCTCAAGTTGGTTTGGGCGTAAACCATCGACACGTTCTACGGATATGTCTACTCAACCGACAGTTATAGATGGCTGTGATAAGCTAAGGGAGGGCGCTCTCGTCCTTACCGGACGGGACGACGCTATCGCGGGAGTATCTGATTGTGGTCGCTTGATATACGACTACAAAAAGGTGCTCAAGGTCTTTATGGATAGAGACGGCATGGACTACGATGAAGCGGAGGAGTGGGTTGGCCACAACGTCATGGGGGTTCAGCCCAATGGGGCGGGGTTCATTATGATGAACACCCTGTCTGATTAGCCACAGGAAACCCGCTACAGGTTACAGCTACCACCCTTGCTTAGTCCCCGAGTTGCGAGGCTGTGGGCCGCTTCCTGAAGCGGGTTAAAAAATTCGTGCGGGGGTTCCGACTTACCCTGCCAGAATAGTCGGATGAACAGGGCCAACCCCCACACGGCGGCCCTATTTTGCTGTTGCACTCTCCGCCTCAGACTCGTCACTCGGAACGATGTCAAGACCGATGCAAAAGCGGGGAGGGATCGGGCGAAGCTCCAAGTCCAACTTAGCCGAAGTTGACGGCTGCGTGAACGGGAGAGGAACCGAGCCCCCCAAATCTGCGGTGGAGCAGGATGCCCCAAACAGGACACACGCTGCACTTGCTGCAATGAGGTTGAATTTCATCTCCGCATTTCTAGGGAAGCCCACGTTAAGTGTCAACCGGATTTCCCAATTAAATGTCCAGAAGTTTGGCGACGATCCATAGCAACGCAACTGCTGCGAGTAGAAATAAAACCACGGTTGGTTCGTTTGGTATCATAGCTTAACCAGAAATATACATAATTGACTAAAGGCAGTCAAAGCTGTATCACTTGATGCAATGAGCGACCGCCCGCTTGATACCATCGACACCCTGAACCTCGGTTCCTTGGACGAAAAGGGGAAACCCGTAGAGACCAGACTGAAGGACGTAAAGAGTGCGCTTGGAATATACTCGACTCTCCGCACGGCAGACGAGAAGTCTGCCCTGAACCGCGCCCGCATCGACTCGATGTTCGACGGTGCCGCGCCGTATAATTCCCAGAGTCTCGCATTCAGTGGGCAAGGTCTCAAAACGAACCTGAATTTTGGAGATGCCCAACGACTTTTGGATATTTCTCTTAGTGCTTACGTTGACCTTTACTCTTCACTGGAAAGACTTGTCGAGGTTACTGGCACGGAGGGCGAAGCGAGCGAAATTAAACCGTCGGAAGAAATCGTCGCGGAAGAACTGACGCACCTGATGCGGAACTGGCCTGAGTTCCACAGCGCCTACCTGCGACTCTGCACGACCTTCATCAAGCACGGTGTAGCAGTTTCCTACTTCGATTCACCTGACGACTGGCATTTCCGTGTCGGCGGGTTCACTGACATCCTTATTCCACGACAGACCCCCGCCAGCGAGGACTCCATTGATGTGGCTATCGGTCGGCGCAACTACCTGTTGCACGAACTGTTCGCCTACATCAAGAATCCCAAGGCAGCGGCCAAGGTCGGATGGGATGTGGAGGAGGTGAAGCGCGTTATCCAGAAAAACGTGCGAACCAATAATCGGGCGCTGTATAACGACTTTGAGTCGTTGCAGGCCGAGATGAAGAACAACGACCTTTACACGGGGATTGAAAACCCGTCCGTGTCTGTCCTGCATTTCTGGGTCAAGGAGATGGACGGCAGCGTGAGCCACTACATCTGTGCCGAGGATGGGCCAAAGGATTTCCTCTACAAGAAAGTTTCCCGTTACGAAAAGGCCGAGCAGGCGTATGTGATGTTCACCTACGGCGTCGGCAGCAATGGAACATACCACTCAATTCGGGGCTTAGGTCAGCGCATCTTTGCCCATGTCCAGACCAGTAACAGATTGCGTTGCCAGCAGATCGACGGAGCTATGCTCGCCTCTGCGGTGATGATCCAACCCGAAAACCAAAGGTCTCTGGACGAATTGCAGTTTACCTACTACGGCGCTTATGCCG
>Ga0209756_1003822_pt1 | contig 11977 bp, 8 predicted proteins | sample ETNvirenome_6_85_FD_184071 | JGI IMG/M metagenome (GOLD analysis project Ga0209756, IMG submission 184071) | Marine viral communities from the Pacific Ocean - ETNP_6_85 (SPAdes) (version 3) | ecosystem: Environmental > Aquatic > Marine > Oceanic | place: Pacific Ocean | collected 2013-06-19
AGATCAGGATGGGTTTGTCCAGTTGCGTATGCATAATCGGCTGGATTCATTTGACACTATCCCTCCTAAAAATAATCTCATCATAGTTATTCATGAAGTACCAAACTACATAGACTCCAGATAAAATCAGAGTGATATAAATCGAAAAGAATATGAGAAGTCCTGTCATGGATTACTCAGGATTCAGTTCTGCTTGTCGTTCTGCCTGAAAAGTTGCCCATGCGGATTTGACTTCATCCGACCAGACTGCATTACAGACATCCTGAGTTTCCTGTGGTTCACCACTAATATCTGAATCGGGATGCAGGACATGACGATGAAAGGATCGTGACAGTTCAACTCCATCTTCTTTTATAATCGTTGCCTGCCGACACTGGACTGCTTTGAAATCACCGACGATCTCAATCTTGTCGCATTTTATTTCTTTTGTTAAAGCCATAATTTTTCCCTTAATCTATTATGTATGTCATAGTTGGAGTTAATACTTCGCCATCTACTAAATTCGTTGTGTCTGTTTGTCTCACTGCCATAGTAGTTGTTGACGCGAGTAGTGAATAGCCGATTCCCATCCCTGTCATGCTATCTTCCCTATGGGCGCATCCTCCCTTCATAGACCCGTTAGTAAATGGCAAACCTCCCATTACTAAATTACCACCACCATCCACTGTTGCCTGCCCTTGGATGGTGACGGCATTACCTATTTTTATATATTTCCCTGCGGGTGTCCCATCTAGAGATGTTATAGATCCAGAAGATTTTGTAGGTGTCCAAGTTCCTTCCTCATAATCATCCAGTAAATTGGCTGCTGTAGCTGAATTCACACCTAGATATATACCAGCAGATGCACTATCTGGTAGTAGATCATTATTACCTGTAGTATTATCATTATCCCAACCTGTTATCCCACCACCAGCAGCAGCAGCACTTGCCCATGTCGACCCATTACTGGTTAGAACATTTCCTGAAGTTGATGGAGCAATCATCTGAGGCGCACTAGTCCCGTTGCCCAAAAGCGCATAGTTTGACGTAAGGGTCGTTGCTCCCGTCCCCCCATTTCCCACTGGAAGAGTGCCTGTGACATCAGCACTAAGGTCTACATTACTCAGGCTGTTACCTGTCGCATTCGCATCAAAAGTTTTGTTCGTTAGACTATCAGTGCTTGAAGCTGTTGATTTGCCATCCATCTGAGTCTGAATACCAGATGTAACACCATCTAAATAATCGAATTCAGTTGAAGTCAATCCGATAGAATGTTTTCTTAATAATCGCATTTTACTCCTTATGCATCATCTAAAACTTCGTATGAAATAAAAATATCTGCTGTTGCTGGATTTGCTCCACCTTCAAGAACATCTGATTCCATCAAATAAATTGGTTTTTCAAGAACGATTAATACATCATCAGCAGGACAATTTACTGTTGAACATAATTTAAATGTCCCTGCATTATCTTCTCCTGCACCGATGCCAGCAGAAGTAAAACCTGCTTTTACTACCGCAATAGTAACATCAGTTGCAGTTGTTGCATGAGTATTTGTAACTGATATAAAATTTACCCTAACCAATTTCTCTGCCGCAACTGTCATAATATCAGTTGTAAGAGTAGTAGTTAATGCCTCACCAATACTCTCACCGTAAATACTGGTTACGCTGACTATGTTGGGATTTGCCATTTTGTTTCCTTATTTATGCTCCAAAAATTAATGAAAAAGCTATAGCCTTCCCAGTATCCATCGCTGATGCCGCACTAGATGCCGCCGCACTAGCACTAGATGCCGCCGCAGTTTGATTAGCTTGAGCTTTTGCTTGGTAATGTTTTGCAGAATATAATCCTGATGTTCCACCATTAGTAGATGTTAAGCTAAAAGTACTGTCTTCTGCGGTTACAGCATATTTCCCTGCATCTTCTCTATGATCTGATGCCAACCCTGCTTGAGTAGTTGCAGTTCCTGCTGAGGTTACTGCTTCTCCAGCTAATGTTTTAGCAGACTTTTCACTTGTACCATCAGGACTCGATCCATCAATTGCCCATGCCTTTGCTGATCCTCCACTAGCCGTTTCACCACCAATTGCATATTCCTTAGCGGAATATTCTGATGTATCAACAGCCGCTCCTGTAGAAGTTGCCCACTCTTTAGCGGCTCCTCTACTAGAGGTGGTAGTTACGTTAGTTCCTCCAACAGCCCATGCCTTTGAACTGAAGTCTGTCCCCGTTACTGCACCATCTACTTTTAGTGCGTATGACTTAGAACTTGTAGCGGTTGTACCAACTGAATACTCTTTAGCTGAATACTCTGAGGTATCCACCGCACCTCCAGTTGTGGTTGCCCACTCTTTAGCGGCGCCCTTGCCGGAAGATGTAGTTACACCTGTACCTCCAATGGCATAAGCTTTTGCACTATAATCGGTGCTTGCTACTATCCCAGAGGTTTTGGATGCCCATTCTGAAGCCGTAGTCGTAGAAGTTGTAGTAGAAGCCGCATCAACGATTAAAGTCCATTTAGCAACATCTGTGTTAGTTGAAACAGGAGTGGAACCTGTAGAAGAATGAGCAGTATTACATATATAAATATTGTTATTGGAAGCATCTTTTACTAAGTCTGAGACAATGTATGCGCTTGAAGCTGCCCAGTTCCCGCGGAAAGTGCCGATGTCTTGAGTCGCTTCAATGTCACCGTTTACATCGAAACCCAAAGCCTTGTTAGCTCGCAAGGCTTTGCTCGTTATGATTTCACTCGCCGCAGCCGCAGTAGAGTTAAAATCATTAGTCCCACTAAAACTAATATTAAGATCCGTCAGGTTGTTATTCACCTGCTGTATGAGCATGATTGCTTTATCGAAGTTCTGCTCTAGCGTTTCAGCATCTAAAGCCGAGCCTTCTGTGTAATCGGTAAGCTGACTAAAAGCAGTCTCGCGGTGGATTGTAATGTATTCAGTAGCAGCAGTAGGAACGTAGCTGGTAAGGAACCTAATAGTCACGCTAGTGGCAGCCGCACCTGATTGAACGCTATAGTGCGTGCCTTCAACATAAGCTGTGTCTGCGCTGGTGCTAGCATTGGTGTGCGTTACCTTAATCTCGGAAGTATCAAGGTATTTGAAAGCAGCAGTAAAATCGGTGCTAGTCGTATAGCCAGCGTTCCCAGTGTATTGTTTTCTGGTTTCAGTGGTTGCTGATACTGTCATCGCATTACATCCTGAATTGGTTGAAAGGCAGGCCAAGTAGCTCTGCGTATTGGGCTTGTAGATGGTCGCATGTTAATTGGTTCCCTTACAAACTCTTGTCCTTGGTCGCGCCGTATTCTGTTTTCCATACGCCGCAAGTAGCCTGGATTAAATGCTTCCTGAATATTATACAAGAAACTATAATTTAAAGCAGTTCTGGCCCAAAAAAGGTTTGCATAAGGTGTGTTTCGCAGTAGCGTATTGAATCCTTGGCTAGCAGCCTCGTCACCTTTTGCAAGCTTTGACCCGAATGATGCGAGATCATTAGCAACAGATATAGTCTTGCCACCTGCAACTGATGCGAAGCTTTGACCGTACTTACCAAAATCATTTAAAATGAAGTCTGCGAAGATCCCGCCAGTGCCGGAATATACTAGCGCTGCTGCTGCGGTCTTCAAAAATGCAGGGTCACTTGGATCAACAGGGCGCGGTTTCTTACCTGCTAGGATGTCTTTGATGCTAAGTGCTGTGTAACCTAGCATTGTCATGCCGACCATGTTTGCCATTGTGAAACCTTTACCCATCTGCTGATACCTGGGAAACATTTTCATAACATAGGTCAGCCCAAAGCTACGGAACTGAAAAAACAAATCCAGTGCTTCTCTTAATCCTGATCCACGCTTCGTTCCCATCTGCATAGTGGCGCGCTGGTTCGCTCCAGGTTCCGGCACTGCGGTACGCGCTTCTTCTGCAAAAAACACACGCATGCGAAGTGCTAGGTCTTTTAATTCTGATTTTTCAGTCTGAGAAGATGCTTGCGCTGCTAAATCATCAATCAGGTCAGGCGTTGCATACTTGCGAATATCGCCTTCCGGCCCCTTGAATTCCTTTATTCCGGCCTGCTGGATCTTAGCCCAATCATCACCTTCGATTCCATACTGACGGAGCGAGCGCTTCAGATCAGGATCAAGGTTGTCGTAGCCCTTGCGTATGTTCTTCCCAATGTGCTTTGAAAGCATCAGCGTGAAGCCGTTCCTGTGTGCTGTAGTCCATTGCTGGAGGAAATTAAGTCTGAAGAAAGTGTCCTGCATGTCACTAAGTCTGCCGGCAACAAAATCATCAGAGCTAAAGCGCGCATGGAAGCCTCCTATTATTTCGTCAAACCCCTCACCCAGGTACGAAAGAATCTCGTTTAATTCCTCCTGACTGTACTTGCGCATCACATTACCAAAGTGGTTATGGATGGCTTCAAAGATGTTCATGCCGTTGTAGGCAGCCGTTTGAATCACACTTGAAAGATCAGAGATGCTCGCAATGGTAGCACCACCAAGCGATGTCATATTGTTCCAAGTCCTGATATTGTGTGAAATCTTTGCGATTGATGGCGCACTCGCATACGAACTATCTATGTGATAAGCTTCGCCGGTCACTTGCATGTAACGTGATCGGATGCCTGCTTCATCAAATCTAGCATTAGCATGCGAGTGAGTTTTCTTAGCACGCGCTATCAACTTCTCCATCATCAGATCGGGATTTGTGCCAAGGCGCTCAATCAGAACCACTTCATCTGACAGATTCTTCAGGCCATTGATAAGTGCAGTCTTCAGATCACCGTGTCCATATTGTTTCTGATATGCGATCCAGCGGTCAGAAGTCTTAAAATGAAGTTTCCTGTGCTGTGCCATGCGGGTTGCAAGCGCATGCGTGGACTTCATTATTGGTGAGTCATCCTTCACACGGCGCTTACCATCAAGGATGTTGTCATAGACTGCGGCCATGAATGCAATCTTCTTCTCATCTGAAACACCTGCACCAAAAGTACGCTCATGATTCACATAATCATCTAGCATCTCCTGCACCCACACATTCTTATCAACCTTGCGCACTTCAACAGGATTGTGGTACTGAGATGTAACGTGATCTTCCAACCAACCGATAGCAGCGCCTTCAGCATTTGCTTCATCGACCAGCGTGCGCTTGGCCTGGACATACCCGCGTGCAAACTCAAATGCAGTCTCATTGCCGGACTTCATGGAAGGACTGCTGAGATCGAAGCCTTCTCCATTCGGGCCGAAAAGTTCTAAGATGATGTCGTTTATATTCTGTTCATCTTTTAACCATGTAAAAAACTCTTTATTGCGCATTCCGCGCACCTTTATCACATGCCTGAAGACATTATTATAGTTCTCTTTAAACTTCGCTAGCTGCCGGCCTGCGATGCTGTCAAGGCCACTGAAACGCTCGTGCGTGCTACCTGCGATAAATGCTTTCAGATTCGCATCAAGCCAACCTTCATCACGGATGTTCATTTTTTTAAAGAGCTTCTGAAGATTACTCTTAGGTGTCAGCTTGCCCATTGTGTCGGTAAGAAAATTAATTGCGCGCTCCTTCAGAACATTCTTCTTGGCTCCTAGTTTTTTCTGCTTTGCAAAGAATTTCTGCTCAGAAGTCATGATCTTGGTGAGTTTCTTAATCGTCACGCGCACATCACCTTCACGGAACGACTTAGCACGCTGGCTGATCTCTGCAACCAGTTCGTCTGCATCTGCCTGATCCAGATTGTATTTTTTTGCAATGATGCTGCCGCAATTATTTACTGCCATTATGCTGCTGTGTTAAGTACGCAATTTGCTGCATCTTCTATAATAGTTGATGCTTCGTCATGTCTTGCAGATTCTTCGTCTGCTAAACGCATGCTTTCTGCTTCTTCTGCTGTTGCTGCACGCTGATCGAACTGCTCTTGAAGCTGTTGATCTGCTGCCTGCATCTGCTCATCTATCTCTGCTTCGCCTTGCTTTGGCTTGTTTACATCTACTTCAGGCTCTGGCTGCGCGCGTGTGTACTTAGGTTTTGGTTTTGGATTAAATGTGTCTTCATAACCACCGGCTTCCAGGTTCTCGCGTGTACCGATATACATGGTCGCTCCAGTATCAGGATCGGTGTATTCATGAAGCTTCATCTTCCTCTTATGTTTCCAATCTGCGACTTGGCTTGGATGAGATGATGCTTCCTCTTTTAGCATCTGCACCTGACCTCTGTGTGCGCTCCCTGAATTACCTAGCACGTTGCCATCCTGGTCGATGAGGTAATAATCTGCTTCTGGTGGTGCTTCAAAGGCATCTTTGGCTGCATCCAGGTCTGCTTCGTCACCTAGCACGCGTGCAACATCAGGATCTTCACCATTGTCGAATGCTGACACTGATTGACGAGTTGCAGCAGCAGACTCAGAAGGATTTATCTCATCCATGATCGATTCACGGATCGGCGGTTCTGTTTCAGCCCGTGTGGTTACGCTAGCATCTGAGTCTAGGACATCTCCGTCAATTTCTAAGCGCCTGCGTGAAAGCACTCGCTTGCCGCCTTCGATTGCACCTGTAAAGAACATGCCTGCGCCTATTCCTGCCAGCACATCAAGTGCGCCTGACTTGAGATCCCATTCTTCTTGATAGCGCCCGCGCTCATACGCCAACCCTGGCTGAAGCGTTCCTGCCCCAAGACCACCTTCAAATCCTCCCATTGCAACCCTTCCGAGCGCTTTTTCAGTATGCTTGTTTGCTACACGATGCATTGCTTTTGCAGCCTTGCCTAGCTTGAGCAAGTACCGGCCTTTAAGAATTGCACCAAAAGGGATGAGATTGATAGGATCAGGGACTGCACCCATGATCGTGCCACCAACATATCCGAACCAACCCAACACGCCGGATCGTTCCATAAGAAACTGCGTGTTCTGATTATTGTCATAGCGGTCTGCTAGCAGCTTCGCACTCTGGTTTGTCATGCCATCCTGGTACTCAAGTCCAGGGCGGTAGTCTTTGCTTGCGCGCCATTCTTCTTCGATCATTGGTGTACCGACACGCTCTGCTATATCCATCTCTCCGATCCTATGGTATAAGCCGATGCTGGAGGTTCCAAAACTGTCATCGAAGGCAACTCCTGACATCTCAAAAAAACCTGGAGAATAGTTATCCAGATATGCTTGCTGAGCATGCATGTCCGGCTGGAAGTAGCGGCGTGGTAATCTCATTGATAAAGTTTGATCTGGGCTTTTATTGGGGCTAGTTTTTCTTCATCAACTGGTACGTATCCTGAAACTGCCTCCATGCCTGCCCTTTCTTTCGCTAGTAATGCTTCCAGACCGGCAAGATTGATATCCTTGTCAGTGAACGTGACAATCTTTCCTGATTTATCCACTGCTGGCGTGGCTTTGCCTTCAGACATCATAAATAACTGCACGCCTTCGCCTGTGCTTATAAAGTAAGTATGTTCGGCTTCATAAGCGCGCTGGCTAGCATCAAAAAATTTCACTTTATCAGTAAGTTTTTTTAACCCTTGCTGGATCATGTCAGGGCGTGCATGAAGCAGTGTGTTTGTTTTCTCTTTTTCCTGTAAGAAGTGTGCCGCACCAAAATCAGTCGGGACTATAGTATATTTAGAGTGGATCAGATCGTTCTTTGCTTGTTGGATTGCTTCATCTTCTCCCATTTCCCTTCGTGGATCTGAATGCATTAATGTGAGAGCATACTTGCTAACCGCTGATCCCATTTTGTGCTGGGTCGGCAAATCAAGCGCAAAAGCGGCTGTGAACGCTCCTATTTCTGGATCTGTTGTAATTAAAGCATTAAAATTTTCTTTACCTCCTTCTTCAAATCCTTTGTATAACTCTGCTTGGGTAGCAGTTAGCGCACTATGAAGATTCTCAGTAATTGTCCTTGATCCCATGAAGTCCAGGTAAAGCTGGTTCTCTGATTTGATGTCTGTCTTTTTGTCTAGTTCTGCTATGACATCATCAAAGTCCGGCCCTGATTGTTGCTCTATCATTGCCATTAAGTTGGCGCGCATAACTCCGCTATCTTGAGTATTCAAAAAAGAGTTATTAATGTTGTCGATCTCGTTCTTGCTGAAGAACTCTGGAGTCTTATGAGGATTGATTCGGCGCTGCTCACCTACGACATATTTAATGCGCTTTGAACTGAATGTTTGTTGATTCCATAATTCAGGAAAGGTTTTTGCTAAAGCTCTTTCTTCTTGTGTATTCGGCACAGGGATGTTTTGACCGGCTGCTGTTTCTAAGAATCTTCTGCTAGCAGGCGCGGATCTGTCTAGTTCTCTTTCTTGTTGTATTATTGAGATTTGTCTTCCTAATTCGTTGTGGCTAATTCTTAACTCTTGCAAATCTGCATCATTAACATCAAAGTCTTCAGGTTTGTTTTTATCAACCCATACAGTCGGGTCTAAATCCGCTGCGAGCTTATTCAGCGAAGCATTGCTTTTATGAATTAATGGCAATTCTGGCTCATAAGACTCATCAAGTTTGCTTGTGGTTCCCTTAATTAACCCGTGAAGTGTTTCGTTGTATTTTTGTTGATACTTGTGCTTCTTGTAAATGCGCTCGTTTATTTTTGGGTCATCGTCAAATAACCCTGCATTAAAGAGTTTCTCCAGGGTGCCAGAATCTCTAGAAGGCGCGCCGTGAAGCGTGCGGTCATGATGGTTTCTGATTCGTTGCTGTATTCCTGCTCTGTCATTCTCTTTATATTGCTTTAATGCTGTTTTAAACTGCCCTAGCAACACTCTTCTTGGCCCGCCTATAATAGCTGGCGCACCTGCGCCTTCTGTCCCGCGTTTTGCTAGGACTTGGATTCCTTTTCTTAGGCTTGCTTCATCACCCATTAGAAGCCGATTCATATCATTGTGGTCGATCTGAATGGCTGCTTTTTGGATTAAGTTTGCAACATCACCTTGAGAATAGATTGACCCCATTTTTGAAGCATAGATGCTAGCAACTGCCATGATCCTTGGATCACCTTCACTTTCTCCACGAACAACATCCTCTTCGTCTTTGAAAGTCCTGTAGCTTGGTGATAGTGACTCAAGTTCACCAAGATCCTCTGTTAAATCTATGATTTTCTGCACGCGCGCAGCATCCATATCTTTGATGTTACCTTCATTCCTGACCAGCATCTTTTGAGCAAAACCAGAAATCATTGCAGGGATCTTAGACCTAAACTCTGCCGCAGTCTCAAAATCAAGTGCTACGGCAGGAAGTGGCCCATCTTTAGCTTCTTGCAGATAATGCTTTTTTTTCTCTTCTACAAAGGTTTCAAATGCTGAAGCAGCTTCAGTCGGATTACTAATATTCCCATTCTTGACTTCTTCTTCCAGGCGATCCCTTTCTTCAGTGACCTCTTCCATGTAGCGCTGCATGTGGGTGCCGGCTTCAAGTTTTATTGAATCAGCAGTGATTGCATGCCTTAATTGCGCTTCTTGTGAAACCTGGATCTTTTTTAGTGCATCAAATGCCCTAGTCTTTAGTGCAACTCTTTCCGCGCTCGCCCCATGACGATCACCTGGAATGCCGAACTCATCTGTTAAAACTTCATCTAAAATCCTTAATTGTTCTTGCTGGATATATTCAAGATCGTATGTTTTGTTTCCACTGTTTTTCTGCATCTCCATATTGAAATCAATTAAGCGCTCACGGTACTTAGTTGCTGCCCTGGAAATGTCATCAATTTCCTTCTTTTCCCGCATGCGCTCTAGCTCATTCTTTGTAAATTTGGTCTGCTGGGCTTTGCGGGTGCCTTCGATGCTAGAAAGGCGAGTCTGAAGGCTGGATCTTAATGTGTCTGCATGTACCTTCAGTTCCTTATTGAATTGTTTGTCTTCATCAGATAATTCAGTCGCATTAGGCGTGGGTTCAATCTGGTTTTTCTGCCGTGCTGATTCTGCTGCTGCTTCAATGCTAGATTCCGCTTCTTCAAGCGATATTTCTTCAGCATTGTATTGTTCAATGATTCCTCTGACACTATCACCAAAATCCACATCTGCTTGACCAAGCCGCGTGCGCTGGTCTTTAAGCTTCAACTGTTCCTGCTTGCGTTCTTGCTCGTCTGCTTCTTGGAGTAAACGATCAATAGCCGCAGCCCTTGTCTTGTAATCTTCACCCTGAAAAATAGAATTCAGGTCTGTGGTGATTTCGTCCTTATGGAGATCGTCTAGTACACTCCTGAATTCAGGATCTTCCATAACATTGGTTACGATTAATCCAATTTGTGTCAGAAGCGCTTCATTTGCTTCATCTGCTTCTTCAGGGCTTGCTGATGTTAGTTTCTGGGCTAATTCGTTTTCATTGGCATATTCTGCTAGTGCTAGCCTTGCCTGCCTTTTTGCTAAAACAACTTTTCTACTTTCTTTTTTACCTCTTTCTTCAAGAGTTTTGTGTACCTGCCAAGCTTCCAACCCACCGCTTTTATTTATAAAAAGTCTTCGCAGATCGCTTGCAAGCTCTCGATGGTATTCTTCAGGCAGTATATTATTGTAATTATTGATTATATCTGCCTGAATTGAATCAAGCTCTTCGCTTATTTCAGATCGTGAAGTCTCTGGTGTATATTCTTCTTTATAAAGCAATCCTGCATCAGAAGCTTTTTGTGCGAATTCTAGCCTTGCTTCCCTTAATGTTTCCTCATAAATCCTTTTTTGTTGCTCTTCTGCTGTAGTAAGTTTTTCAAGTATTGTTTGTGTCGTATCACTATGCCCCGCATCCTCTAATTGCACCGTCAATCTACGCATAAAAGGTTTTTTACGCGCAGGATTATCTTCCAAGTACGCTTTGACTAAATCACTTTTTAATAAAGCATCTCTTTTGTCTTTTAATCTTTGTGTGATATTTGTTTCAAACTGTTCAGTTGATATTTTCCTGTTTTTTATATCTTTGTATAACTTCACACGCTCGCTTTGAGCAAAACGCTTTATTTGCCCTGCTAGCGCATCAGTGATATCTGCTTCTTCCTGCCGGCGCTCGCGATCCTGCCTTCCCAGATCATCAATATAAGCATCAAACGCCATGTCTGCGCCTTTACCTATGACTTGACCTAGTTTTTCTATTGCTTCAGTTGGTGCAATCTCGTATTGAAGCCACTGCATGACATTCGGCGCAGCAGTGCCTTGTGCTTGCTTAGCAGGGCTGATCGTTGGTGCTTTCGCCTGCGCTTGGGCTGGTCGGAATCGGAGTCTAGGCATCTTTAGCCTTTGTACATAAAGTTAAACATATCCATCCCAGTTCCCCTGCTAGGATCACCGTAACCTGTTTTCATCCTTGAAGAGTAATCCATCCACATCATCTGTGATCCTGTGCTGACGGCGCTAGTGAGCATGGTCATATTGCGCGCGCTCCCCATGTTGTTTGCCGATTGGTTTGCCATGCCACCCAGGTCATAGTAATAATCGCGCTCCATTTCACCCTGCTTGACGATCATTTGTGCGTTCCTGCTAGCATTGTCCCGCATAGTTGCAGTCTTAACAGAAAGGCTTTGATTCATCTGATCCACAGCAAATTTATTAACGAGTGCCTGCGCCATTGCTACACGCCTTGGTGAGCCATACCCAACTACTGCACCACTGCTCCCACTGGATGAAATAATATCTCTAACTGCGCGCTCGCCTTTGTCTCTCTGGGTTGCTATTTGATAGCCACCTTCCCATTCCATGTATTGAGCGCTTTGTTCTGCTGCTCGGAGGACTTCTTCTGCCTGCAAATTTGCAAACTGAAGCTTCCTGTCACCATACTTTCGATTAAGCTGCGCCTGCTTACGCATAAGCGCTTCAGACTTTATGCCGGACTGATAGTTGCCGTACATCTCAAGCATGCCTTTGGCGAGCATTGCGTAGCCTATATATTGGATCATCTCTTACTCATTCGTTTCATAGTCAATGGCTACATGCAGAATCGAACTCGGAAACGGTTGATCCTGCCTGAGATAAATCTCACCAAGAGAATCATAGACTCCTGGCATTGTTAGTTCTCTGTCACCTGT
>Ga0209756_1003826_pt1 | contig 11974 bp, 9 predicted proteins | sample ETNvirenome_6_85_FD_184071 | JGI IMG/M metagenome (GOLD analysis project Ga0209756, IMG submission 184071) | Marine viral communities from the Pacific Ocean - ETNP_6_85 (SPAdes) (version 3) | ecosystem: Environmental > Aquatic > Marine > Oceanic | place: Pacific Ocean | collected 2013-06-19
TACTAGCGGAAGAAAGAGAAGAGGTTGAAGAAAGCATAGAGGAAGAAGAATTTGAAGTGGTCGCCAGAGAAGATGACAAAGGCGACAAAAGGGAAATGCAATTGAATGTGGTTGCCAATACTGTGCAAACAGCAACCAATAGTATAAGCGGGACTACTTCAGGCACATCTGTGCAGTCTACAGGCAATTCTGCGGCTTCTGGGGGCGTTTCTAGTCCTACTGCTACTGCGGTAGCTAGTTCGGCTTCTGGGGGCGGTATGAGCACATCTAGTTCTCCCAGCATTTCAGCACAATTTACTTCGGCTACAGCCCAGACACAAACTATTTTGGATATGAGTTCTATGGCTTTAACAGGAGGTTCAGTATCAGATACTATGAGCGTAGATAATACAGCAGTTGGCAATACTATGAGTACAGATAATACAGCAGTTGGTAATACTGTAGGAGACAGTAATACAGCAGTAGGGTCTGATACTACTGTTGCTTCTGATACCTCTGTAAACACTACAGTTGCAAGCAATACTACGAGCGCGAGTAATACCGCTGTTGGAAATACTATTGGTGCGAACAATGTTGCTGTTGGAAATATTACAGGTAACAATAATACAGCAGTAGGCTCAATGGAAGCAGAAATTACTATGGCAGTTGCTGAAGTATCTACATCTGATGCTGATAATATAGCCGATCAAATAGTTGCTCAAAACATCAAGGAACAACAAGAAGAACAGGAAACAGAACAGCAACAAACTGGAAAATATGCCGATTCTACTACGCTTATTGCTTATATGGGTTATGTTCCTGGGTTCAATGCTTATAGTCAAATGCAGTTGCCAGAAGCCTCTGATTGGTATAAACCCGTTACAATTTATAGTAGTATATCTATGACGGATAATATGCAGGCATTTTATGGAATGTATGCAGATAGTCTGAATGGCATGAACGGTTTAATTAATATGCAACCAAAACTATAGGGAGCAGAAAATGGATTGGTTTAAAGGAAAAATGGGACAAATAATAGCCTTGGTTTCTATTGTAGGAACATTGGCAGGATTTGGTTATACGGGGGCTACTTATGTCAATAGGTTGGAGAACCTTGAATCTAAAATGGCTAAGTATGTTGATGAGGCGGATTCTCTTGCAGACCAAATGACAGGCTTAGATAAACAAGTGGTGGCAGTTGGGGAACAGATTAAGTCTTTGAATACCGATACGGAAGATTTGGCTCCTATCAAAAATGACATTGTTGCTTTGCAAACGAGCGTTGCGGCTATCAACGCAAGTATTGATTCTATGTATGATGACGTTAAGTCACTCAAAAACAAGAACGATAATCCTTTAGCTAACTAATTTTTTGGTATATAATCAAGAAATCAGACTAGCGCTGCAGCTTACGGGATGGGCTTTAACCCGCTAAACGTATATATACGCTGGAGAAACATGGTCGGAGTAGACAAAAAAGCATACGCGAGCAAAAAAGGTCGTCGTTCAGACTTCATTCGTTATTCATCTAAAGGTAAAAAACAAAAAATACGGAGTCGTTTCTGATGGCAATGGATCCTGCAACAATCGCAGCATTGATTACTGCCGCTGGAAGTGTTCTTTCAGGTAAAATTGCGAGTAATAGAGGAAGTAGCGCTGCTATCGGTAGTGGAACTTCGCCAGAGATTTCTCCTGGACCTGCATTAGAGATGGATCTTGTAGAAGGAAGTGCGTTAACTGATTTTGATTATGAAGAACAACTAGCCTTATTAATGCGGCTACAAGAAGCAGGTTTTGATTTAGAGGAATTAGGAATAGTGGGTCTTGCATTAGGCGGACAAATTAGGAGTCGTTACTGATGAGTCTTGCTTTAATCAACACGCCTGCGCTTTCTTATCAAGAAGCCTGTGAGTTTTTTGACCATAAAGAAAATAAACTTAATTTTCAAAATAAAATAAAAGAATTTGAAAGAGTATTAGCGGAATATTGTACAAAAACAGATCAAGATAAAAATCTTTCAGCACTTCAAGGATATGAAGAAGGGTATGTTAATCATGACTTTGCTGATGGTCAATATGTAAGAACTATTGTGATGCCCAAGGGGTTGGTTATAGCAACTAAAATACATAACCAAAATCATCCATTTTTTGTTATGACTGGAGAATGTTCTGTTTATACTGAAAAAGGTATGCAACGAATTAAAGCTCCTTATCATGGGATAACGGAATCAGGCACTAAAAGACTTTTATATATTCATGAAGAATGTACTTGGGTGACGGTTCATTGTACAGATAAATTAACTCTTGAAGAAATTGAAAATGAATGTATCGCTAAAGATTTCGATGAAGGAAATTTTTTAAATGTTGATACTAAACAAATAGATAAACTTATTGCACAAGCGGAGGCTAGATAATGACTTGGGTAGCAGTAGCCGTTGTAGGGGGAACTCTCCTTGCAGGTAAAATACAATCTAATCGAGGACAAAAAGGCGCAATAGGAAGCGGCACTGCCCCCTCTATTGAACCAGGAGCTGAGTTAAACATAGCTCCTGTGCAAGGAACTGAAGTTCTAGACTTTGGTGCTGCAACCGAGGGTTTTGCTGAGCCTGAAATAGACAGGGTAGCACAAGAACAAGAGTTAGTGCAACAATTAATTGATGCTGGATATGATCCTAAAGAATTAGGGATTGCAGGACTTGCTTTTGGTGGTCCACTTTATAGGGAATACGGAGGAGGGATTGGAATTGAATCGCTTCTTGCTGACTTTCCAATAGACTATGATCTTGCCAGTTTATCTGATGTTACAGGACTAAAGCCCCCCTCCCTCTCTAATGTTGGACCTTATCAGAATGACGTAGTTGACATGCTTTTAAAGAACGATTATAACATGGATTTTCCAGAAAAAACAGTTTCAAATAAAGGACCTTTCCCAGATTTTGAAACACCTCCTTCATATGCTTCTGAAATGTTTCCTTCAACTTCTCCTGATGTTAGTATTGAACCTGATATAGAAATGCCTGAAGTACCTGAAGGTCAAGGAATGATGGCACAAGCAGGTGAGTGGTGGGAAGGACAAACTCCTGACTTACAAAATGCTATAATGTCTGCAGGAGCAAAAGTTCTATCAACAGCGCTTTTTCCTCCAGAACAAAAAGGCAGTCTAGTTAGCACACAAACTCTTCCAGGAAATTCAGCAAGAAGGAGAGCGGCTCAAATGAATATACAACCTATACAAGGCTCTGTTAGAAGGGCTGCTGATGGCGGTGGTATTTTAGATAGACCCATGTTCATGCCGAAAGGTGGAGCAATGTATGGAGAAGGTGGTCCCAAAGATGATTTAATACCCGTAATGGCGAGCAACGGTGAGTATATGCTTTCCAAAGCTGCCGTTGACCAAGCGGGTGGTGGCAATCATGCTAAAGGGATTGCAGCTTTAAACGCTTTCAATAACGCAGGAAACAGAAGATATGGCTAGTAGAGAAGAATACGAATATTCGAGTCAGGCTCCAGCGGGCTATATAGGACAGTTATTACAACAAGGCATTTTCCCTTATGCCCAAAAATTCATGACCGATCAATTTGATCGGTATGGAGAAGCTGATTCGAGCCCCTTTACTTATACAGGACAACGGGTAGCGGGTTTTGACCCAAGGGAAATGTATGGTATGCAACTTCAAGATGCTGCCATTGGCAGTTATAGACCGTATATGGGCGCACAAGCGGGACTACTAGATGAAGCCGCAGGAGTAAGTAGGGAAGGTTATGGCGCAGGAACAGGTCAAATACAACAAGGATTAAGTGCCGCTCGTGGACTAGCAGGAGAAGGAGCAGGTCTGACCAGAGGCGCTCAATTTACCCAACCAGGATTAGGTGATTTTCAGGGAGCTATGCCTGATTATACTGGAGCACGTGGATTAACAGGAGAGGCAGCACGTTTAGCAAGGGGTGCTCAATTTACCCAACCAGGATTAGCTGATTTTAGGTCAGCTATGCCTAATTTTAGTGAAGCACAACAATTGACCAGAGCAGGAGCACCTAATTTAGATTTGGCTAGGCTTGAAACCGCTGCAGCAAGACCCCAATATGGAGGCGCAAGAGGTGGTTTAAGCAGAGCAGAACTTAGTGGTTATGGTTCTACTGGGGGCTTTGACCCCAGAGGTATTGGTAGTTTTTATGATCCTTACGAAGAAGATGTAGTTCAACAAACACTGAGAGATGTAAGAGAAGGCTTATCTAAAGGTGATATGGCACTTAGAGACCAAGCCATAGGCAGTGGTGCTTTTGGTGGGGCTCGTTCTCGATTACGACGGTCCGAAGCTGCGGAAGATGCTGCTCGAGGAGCAACAGAAGCAATTGGTGGAATACGTTCAAGAGGTTATGAAGGAGCAAGAGGCGCAGCACAACAAGCTTTTGAATCACAACAAGGCAGAATGGCAGGATTGGGAGGCTTACAGGCTCAATTAGCAGGACTGGAAGGAGGTTTTGCAGGACAAGAAGGACAAGCCGCATTAGCTAGAGGACAACAATTTGGTGCACTTTCTACCACTGAGGCGCAAAATGCCCTGTCACGAGCAGCACAATTAGGTAGTTTAGAGGCACAAAGTGCACAAGCCAAATTAGCCAGAGGAGAAGCACTAAGTCAATCTGAAATGATGGCAGTTAACAACGCTATGCAAAGAGGGCAACAGCTAGGACAATATGGGCAACAATTTGCTGGGTTAGAAACACAGGAAGCTCAAGCCAAATTAGCCAGAGGAGAAGCATTAAATCAATCTGAACAAATGGCAGTTAATAATGCTATGCAAAGAGGACAACAACTAGGACAATTTGGTCAACAACAATTTGGTATGGGGCTACAAGGTGGACAAGGGTTGGCAGGATTAGCTGGAGCACAAACAGGACAGCTAGGACAGTTAGGCGGACAATATGCAGGAATGGCTCAAGCCCTTCCAGCATTGCAACAGCAAGATATTCAAGGAATAATGGGTATGGGTGGACTAGGCAGAGGCAGAGAACAGTCTCTCATGGATCTTAATTACCAAAACTTTGTAGGTCAATATAACTTGCCTATGCAAACTTTACAAAATGTTGGATCACTTACCGCTGCACTTGGACCAATGGCAGGGGGCTACGGTTATGCTGGAGCAACTGCCGCACCGTATGGAAGTTATACCCCAGCAGCAGGATCAATCCCCAAATTAGGAATAACTGGAACAGGAACAGGAGCAGGAACAGGAACAGGAGCAGGAGCAGGAACAGGAGCCAGTGTAGGAGCAGGAACAGGAGCAGGAGTAGGCAGTACTGGAGGAATTCCTGATGGAGGAATTCCTTCAATTTATAATCAACAACCATAATGGCTAACGGAAACAAAGGCATAGGCTCCTATTTACCTTTTCCAACCTTTGGGGGAGAAAAGAGTCCTGGAATAATGCCTGTTCAATTACAGCCTTCTCCGATGAAGTTTCCTACACCGAGAGCGATTAATAGACGCACACCTGAACCTGATTTTGTAGAGACTATTGCTCCTTTATTGCCTTTTGCTACAGAAGGTCTTCTTGGGCTAATTCGAGGAGGGGATGCTGCGCCTACTGCGGCAGACAGAGAAGACTATATAAAAGAAGATATTTTATATTTAGGTGAAGATGAAGAACGAGATAAAACAACACCACTTACAAAGATACAACAAGCAAAATTAGATGCTTATGATGTTTATGGGGAGCCTGATGAGGGCGGCGCTGATTGGGGCAGTATTCTTGCTAATCTAGTTGTTGGTTCGCAGATGGGTAGAGGTGCAGGTGATTATGCAGACACAACGATCGCATTAAAAAAAGCAGCGAGAACTAAAGAAGCAGCTACTGAAACAGCTAGAGCCACTTTTATTCAAGACCGACTAAAAAGAAAAGCTAAAATAATTAATTTAGTAAATACTAATTCTGCAGCTTTGGGAATACCAGAAGAACGTAAAGGTTATGTTTATGAAGAGGATCCTGAGAAGTTTTATGTTCATACTCAGGATGGATATATTGAAGCAGGACCAGAATGGGCGATTAGATCTCCTTTAGGAGTGGGTGGGAGAGATATTTTAGACACTCATGCAGATCCTAGATATCAAGAACTTATAAGGATACAAGGTGATATTTCCGAAAAAGAATTAGCTCTTGCTAAAACCCAAGATGTTGCTATGGATCTTATAGATTCATTAGACGTGGCTATTGCTAATCCTGGAATGGCAGGAACTACTTATGTAGCAGAAATAGCTTCTTTTGCTAATGATATGGCTACAAACTATGACCAACTTACTGCTAGTTTTAAAACACGCTGGGAAAAAGATTTTATAGATGAAGAAACAGGAAAACAAGCAAAAAATATAAGAAACGCACTTGATTCAGGAACATTTAATGCAGATGGACAATGGACAGGGGATAAAGATAGTCTTATTGCCGCACTTAACCCATTGATAAACTCAACTATAGGAGAAACTCTGGGACTGAGAGATAAGCTAGGACAAATTTCATATAATAATGTGTCTCAAGTAGCTCAATTTTTACAAATAGCTTATCAATCTGCGGCAACAGCGGGACAAACAGGTCGAACATTATCAGATAAAGATTTAGCTTTCTTTTTACAAATGACAGGATATGGAGCTAGTCAAGCTCCTCAGATTCAAAAAGATAATCTATTACGTTTTATCGACAGTAATATTAGTGGGTTAGACCTTCAAGTGGGGATAGCTTTAGGTATAAATGGCATGCCTAGATTTATACAAGGACAGGTTCCAGAAGGAGGAGATAGGTATACCTCACTTATTGGTATGTATTGGAAGCCTTTAGAAAAGAATTGGCTTGATTTTCAAAATTATAGATTTAAAGATTATTATGAAAGGAATAAAGGAGTGGGACGAATAAATGAGTGGAAAAACTATTCAGGAAAATATTATACAGGGAGAGGTGAAAACCCCCCACCAGGAGCAGGTATTATAGAAACTGATACAGAAGAGGATGCAGATGCTGCTGCTCTTAGAGAGATATTAGGTCTGAACTAATAATTATGGAAATATCTGCTGAAAAAAATGCTTTATTTGACGAACAGTTGGCTCAACAAATGGGTGTGTTAAGAAACGCAACTCTTGCGGGGAAAGACAGTCCTAATTATAATCCGAACATTACTTATGGATCAATTCTTTCTGACATGGAATTGAAACAAATTGCTAAACTTAGTCCTAAGTTATCCCCTCTTTTGAATGAAACACGAAGTCCTGAAAAGATACAGGAAATAAAAGATCAAGTTGCACAAATTACTGAGCGTAGAATTAACCTTTATAATCGTGCTCCAATTGATTTTGATGTAACTGAACGCTTTCCTGAATTTACTAGAAAACTAGAAAATTGGAACACTAGACAAGAGGCTATGCTGGAACTTTCTCCAACACAACGAGGAATGATGGCAGGTGTTGCAGGAATGTCTCCAGAAGCCGCCCCTGTTCCTCCTATTGGATTGGAAAAAGCTAAAAAAATTGCCGCCCGAGGATTTGAACCTGACAACGAATTAAAATTTGAAAATTTTAAAGAAGGAGCAAAGTTTAGAACTAAAGTTGGTTTTGCTCCTCGTCACATGACGAAAGAAGATTGGGACTATTTAGGAAAACAACACGGTTTAAAAGGCACATACAGCTATGTAGACCCCAACGACCCTTCGTTAGGAGTTGCGTTTAAGGCTGAAGGTGAAGAAGATTATAAATTAGTCAATACTCCATATCTTACAGCCGAAGATACTTATAAATTTTTAGTTAATGAAGTTCCTGCAATAGCAGCAGATATTGGTTTACTGGTTTATGGTGGTAAAAAATTTGGTGCAGGTACAGGTCTTTATGGAAACCTTCCTACACGAGCACTGTCAGTATTGGGTCTTTCTGGTTTATCGGCTACAGGAGCAGCAGGCGGAGATTTTGTACGCTTAACGATGGGAAGTGCAATGGGGGCTCACGACAGAGCTTTCATGGATATTTTTAAAGAATCAGGACTAATGGGGGCATTAGCTTTCGCAGGTACAGGTGTAATTAGCACGGCTACCCACATTATTCCTGCCGTTTGGCAAAGTATAAAGGGTACAAAAGTACCTGCAGAATTTTTTTCTACTATAAGAGAGATGTTGAAACGAGCTCAAGCGAGTGAACAAGGGGAAGCTATTGTTCGAGGAGGCATCGGCACTGAAACTACTATGAAAGAAATTAATACAGCTATTGATGATTTAACAAATCGTTTCAAAGCAGATCTTAGTGGATATAATCCAACTTTAGCCTCTAGAACTGGTGATATAGATGCAGCAGACCTAGAAGCTTTGTTTTTAAAATACGCTGATGACCTAGAATTGCGAGCCCTTTATGATAAAATTAAGTTAGGCAATCAAGAAGCTATTACTCGTTTTGTTGAAGTTCTCGGCGAAAAAATTGGACCTACTGTTGGTGCAGATATAACCGCAGCACAAGTTGGTGCAGGAATCAGAGGAACGCTGAATGAAAAAATAGCCCGTCTTAATGATGAAAGTTATAGCATGATTGCTAACGTTAGAAATAACTTACTAAAAGCAGAAGATATTGCCCTTCCAGGACAAACATTATTGAAAAAAGTTCCTGATGAAAAGGCTTCCACTCCTTTATTTGAAAGAACACAAAAAAGATTAAAAGAATTAAAGGACAACTATATTACAGGCTTTAGACAAGAGTTTGAAAATACTTTAAAACAACCCAAATATGCCGATTTAACAACAGGCGCAGGCTTTACTAGAACACCTACAAATAAGTGGATAAAAGTAAGAAAAGGAGAATCAGCTTCTTTATTTAAAGAATTAGAAGCTGATGAAGCAGCAGACATGCTGTATGGAGCTACAAATAAAGAAACATTAAACCGTTTACGAGGCATGAACTCTAAATCGAAACAGTTTGCAAATGGCGAAGAAATTGCTTTTACTTTACAAGAATTAAATGCGACTCGAGAAGCCTTAAATAGTTTTGCCAGTCAAACAGATAATTTAGTTGCTAGAGGACATGCTAGACAATTAGAGCGAGGCTTAGAAAAACAAATGTTCAAACTTGTTGAAGAAGGTGCGGCTCGAGAATCAGGACTAAAATTAGGTTCTGCTGATTTAAAAAGGTGGATGAAAGATAATCAATGGGGCGACGATATCGCTGCTTCTTGGAAAAGTCATGCTAACGCTATTGAAGAAGGAAATTCTGAGGCAATACTTTCTATTGTTCAGGGAAATAGACCAGAAAAAGTTGCGGATTATTTATTAAATACAAGTGTGCCTAATAGTAGAGTTAACACCCCTGTTACAAGCTTAATGAAGGTTTTGAAAAAAGAAGGCTCTGATGAAGTTTTAGATATACAAAAAGGAATGGCACAGTATATTCGTCAAACAGTTCTGGTTGATGACGGTAGAACTGCATTTAATATTGCTAAAGATTACCGCAAATTTATGCAAGAAAATCGAGGAACTTTAGAAGCTATCTTCAGTAAAGATGGGTTCAAATCAAGTTTTCAATATAGTCCTAAACAATTTCAAAGAGAAATAATTGATAAAATAGCGGAAAGAGATGAGATAATCGCTAAGATTCAGTCTCGTTGGGGGTTAACTGATGTTGGTACGGGCAATAAAGTAACCAATATAGTGGAAACTCTTTTAGCTGCTGGAAGAACACCAAAAGCGTCAGGGGAAGCCTTAGAAAGTATGAAAGAGATAATGAAGCTTGTTAAAAATGATCCTGTATTAAAATCCCAAATTAGTTCGGTAACTAAAAACTATATACAAAAAAATATATTACAGCCTAAACAAGGGACTGGCGGCTTATTTGAAATAGACGGTAGTGCATTAGAAAACTTAATCTATCGTGATTTTGGACCTTCAGAGATAGTTGGAGAACAATTAACTTTCGAAAGTTTTATGACGCCATTGTTGGGGGGAGATAAAGCAGCAAGGGAATACATTAAAAATTTAAAAATTTTAAATGACATGGTGCAAAGAGAAATTGGACCTCCTATCACGGCAGGAGTTAGACAACAGTTAGGTATGGGTGAATATGGAATAGGTTCTCCCATAGAAGGTGCTCGTATGGCACAAAGACTATTAATTGCTCCTTTAACTAAATTAGGAAGAAGAATAACTGCGGTTTCTAATAGAGTTAACGATAATTCCCGTAGATTCGTTGGGGAAATGCTACTAGACCCTGTACTACTTAATAAAGCAATGGCTTGGGCTGAAGGTAAAACAAATACTCAACAATTTATACGTTTTCTAACATCTTATGGAACAGTGGCTAGTTGGGACTTGGCTAATGAAATACAATTTTATGATGTAGATGAGAAAGTTCAAAAAACACCAAAAAAGAAGACCCGTCAACAGGCGTCTGATATACTAGAACAAGGACTAGAACAAGGAAGAAGTATAATAGGAGCCACACCCTAATGCCAATTAATCCATACACAGGGAAAGAAATAGTAGATGCATACACTCCGTACTCAACGGAAAGTGGAGCAGCTCCTTTAGTTAGAAGATTAACCCCTGAAGAATTTGGATCGGCTCCTGGATTTGAACCAGAATATGTGACACCTTTGCCGCCTGTGATACCTCCAACGCCTACACCAACACCAACACCGACTCCGATTCCGACTCCGACTCCGACTCCTACACCAACACCGACTCCGACTCCTACACCAACACCGACTCCGACGCCGACTCCGACACCTACACCGACGCCGACTCCAACGCCTGAGCCACCTTGGGAGCCACCTTGGGAGCCACCTTGGGAACCACCTTGGGAACCACCTTGGGAGCAGCCTTTTGTGCCACCTTGGGAGCCACCTATTCCACCTATTGATCCACCTTGGGAGCCACCTATTCCACCTATTGATCCACCTTGGGAGCAGCCTTTTGTGCCACCTTGGGAGCAGCCTTTTGTGCCACAGATACCGTTTGAACCACCGTTTGAACCACCGTTTGAACCACCGTTTGAACCACCTTTTGAGCCTCCTTTTGAGCCTCCTATTCAACAACCTATTCCACCTTGGGAGCCTCCTTTTGAGCCTCCTTTTGAACCACAGACACCATTTGAGCCACCTTGGGAGGAGCCGTTTCCATTAGAACCGCAACAACCATTCCCTATGCCTTCGGAGCCAGAGCCTATGCCTTGGGAGGAGCCGTTTCCATTAGAACCGCAACAACCTGTGCTTCCAGCACAAGAGTTTTATAAAAATCTCTGGACGCCACAGCCTATACCTTGGGAGGAGCCTTCTCCATCAATTGATCCTGGTATTTTACAAGCCCTTGATTTAAGAAAAGAGGCGAACACAGCATTAAATAATGCGACTAATCAATATGAAGCAGATATAGCGGACTTTAAAAATATACAAGCCACCGAAGCAGAACAAGGAATAGGTTCTTTGCCTGAGTTTAAGGATGTTTCACCAGAACTTAGAGTGCGGGGGACAGATTTAGGACCAAGCGATAGACCCATGTTTCCACAATTTGATTCTAATTTAGGACAGCCCAAAAGGGGAGTTTCTAATGACCCTTTTGCCAACGATTTTTTAAATAGTGGTCTATCTCAGTTGCCAAGTAACCAACAAAACGATACACTTACTACACAAGTGTTCCAATCAGGTTTTAGACCTAATAGAAAAAGAGGGAGATAATAATGCCAGGAATAGAAGATTTAACAAACATAATGATGGCGGGCGGTAGACCTGATGTCCCTATGCCTCCACCAGGACCACCAGGACCACCAATGGGAGGACCACCAATGGGAGGACCACCACCAGGACCACCACCAGGACCACCAGGACCACCAATGGGAGGACCACCTCAAGGACCACCACCAGGACCACCAACAATGGGGGGACCAACACCTGAAATGATGGCAGGTCAAATGCCTATGGAAGAACAAGCTCCAGAAATGTCCATAGAACAAGACTCTATGGCGTTGGCTGAAGCTGTTGTAGGCA
>Ga0209756_1003829_pt1 | contig 11970 bp, 12 predicted proteins | sample ETNvirenome_6_85_FD_184071 | JGI IMG/M metagenome (GOLD analysis project Ga0209756, IMG submission 184071) | Marine viral communities from the Pacific Ocean - ETNP_6_85 (SPAdes) (version 3) | ecosystem: Environmental > Aquatic > Marine > Oceanic | place: Pacific Ocean | collected 2013-06-19
CCAGCTTCGTGGAGAGTGCAGCCCCGGCTTCTGCTGGGCCTCCCATATAGCTCGCCAGTGTCGCCACATCGCTGTTGACGAACGCCTTGGCAGCTTCGTCCACCTTTGGGCCAAAAAGCTCTCCTAGCACCGTTTTCTCGCCTTTACGGGCCAGCTCTGTGGTTCGCATTAGGTAGCGGCCTCTTCTCCACCTATCCCGCCGCCGCTTGTTGATCCACTTTGGAAATTCTTCGTAATACTTATCCCGCTGTTTAGGCGATAGGACGTTGTTGATATATTCCGAGGAGGTGTAGAAATCTCTAGTCTCCCCGTCCACAAACTTTAGCCCACTACGATCAAAGTCTCGTTTTAGATCCTTCTCCGGATCCTTAAAATTGTTTGTTGTTTCCTCAAGGTGTTGCAGATCCTCCTTTATCCGGGCTTTAATGTAAGAGGTTTCCCAAGTCTTTCGCATCGCCTCCTTCTGCTCTTTAGAAAGATAGCTCTCGCCCCCCATCGCCCCCTTCATCTTCCAATCCGGATTGGACTGTCGGAGCTTCATATCCTCGATCTCTTCCCGATATTCCCGATCCCCTTGCTCACCAAACCAGTCATTGATATAGCGGCCAACTGTGCCGAGATCCCAAGTGGCTCTTGCTGCTCCCTCAGCTAAGGTGGCTCCCCTTTTAAGCATTCCCGTAGGGGTTGGTGAGAGCATCAGCTCCGGATCCTTTACAGCTCCCCAGACTCCTTTGGCCAGATCCCCAACTACAGCCTTCCCGCCGTGCCAGACTCCCTTGATCAGATCCAGTGCATACTTTGGCTGCTTGGATTTGTATTCCAGAAATTTGTCCAGCTCGGCATCAGTCGGCTTGTAAGTCATATCCGACTCGATGCGCCGAAAGAGCTCATCATCTGTTTCGCTTCTCTCTGCTCCGGGGATTGGAACAATCTCAAGATGCGGAGCCAGATCCGGCTCTGTGTAGCTTGTGGTGGACGGCTTTGGCCGTCTGTCTTTGTAAGCCTTTGAAAAGTCCGGTACGATCTCCAGATCGTTATCGAAATCTTGCCCCCCCACTGGGGCATCCTCTAATATAATGAGATCGTCTTGAGCCATTCACTTTTAGTTCCTTATTGAGGATTTCCTTCGTGGGACTTTGCGGATATTTGGGTTGGGGGCTTTGGGGGCTTTAGGCTTTGGTGGCTCTATTGCCTCCTCTTTCGACTTGCCAACGGTAAACGGGATATAGCTCTTTGTGGCAGCATCATAATACTCGCCAGTATCCCCTTCATTGAGCCAGTTGCCTTTATAGCTGTTAGCTTGCTCCAAAGATTCAAATCGCATCGGGCGATTATGGAAAACGGAATCCTCCCAAGGCACTCTGGACGCTTTCCTCATTGCGTTGGTAATCCCAAGCCGGAGATCTCTCTTCTGTTTAACCAAACCCGGACTGTCTCCAAGCAGCTCGATGTAATCCTTAAAGCCGCCAACGTATTCGTGATCCGCAATCGCAGCACCGGACTCTCTTCGGAGTGTTGCCCGGATAAAGTTGTCCGCCGCTGATTTCCACTGCTGGAATTTTGGATCTAAAAGAGCGTTGGAAATAGAGAAGGCACTGTTTTGATTTTTGCTGGCTATCCAACCGTCTACGATTCTTTTCGATGGGGCAACTCCCTCGATTACCATCTGATCCATTATCTGATTGTCGAACCTCATTCTCTCCGAGAAAATGAAGCTGTTACTTTCAGCTTCAGACATTGATCTGCCAGATCCGGATTTCTTTAGGGCTTGATCCAGAGCTAAAGTTTTCAGCTTAGCCTTAACGCTCATAAGGTTCTCGTAGCCACTACCGTCTGGCTTGACCTTCAGCTTGCCCATAATAGGCATCCCTTCTTCTCCAACCTCCATAACGAGATCCTTCACCTCTTCAAGCTGGTTGTGAATCCGTAGCGCAGTCTTGGCTTCCGGCTTCTCGTAATCCTCCGGATTGAATGCGCTGCCAGTTTCCTCGATGAAAGCTGTGAATGTAGCTTTATCCTTTAGAGCCGTTTCTGCTTCACCCTTTGCCTCAATATCTGCCCGGAGGGCTTTGTTTTTCTCTTCTTGGAGGTGATCCTTATAGGAATCATTTACAACGTCCAGAAAATCGGGAGGAGTATCTGGGCCAACTTTCTTGAGGGGGTTATGCTTGTTCCACCAATCAATAGCCACTAAAGCATCGGCTTCAGCCTCCTCCTTAGCCTTAAAGATCTCGTTGCCAATTACTGTTTCCTTAATAGTATTAAACCCTTCCAGTGACCTCTTAGACATACCTATGCCGGTGATGTTGTCCTTAACTAACTTTCGCCACTGGGAGGGAAATCTGGGGTCGTTCATATCCAGAGCTTCGTAGCCGGTCTTGAACGTGTTGAGGCTTGTCATCCCAACCGTTTCCCTCTCCTTCAGCTTCTCGGCTAAATCTCTGTCCTCCTTTAGCTTCTTCTTCTGGAGGTTGATAACTTTCCGCTTTGCCTTTCTGTCAATCTCATCCTCCCGGCTCTTCACCATATCCGGGTACATCTTGGCCCCCATCTGGAAGGCTGACAAAAATGTTTTTCCACTCATTCCCATAATGTTATTATCCCTTTTTGGTTCTAGCCGCCGAAATCACCAGCTCCTTTTGGTTTCCAACCTCTCTGTGAGGATCCTCCACCACCAAGCCCACCAAGAGATCCCATAAGCCCCCCGGTCATTGCTCCCATACCCAGACCAACAACTGACCCCAGCATATCGCCGGCCATTGAGCTCTGCTGCATATAGTCTTGAAATTGATTGTTGTAGACGTTGGTGGCCAACCCAAGAGACTGAGCTCCGGCATTTGGATTCTGACCTATACCGCCCCGGATCCCCATCGGGTTGAAGCCGGCAGCTCCTTGCTGTGCTCCGGCTATCTGGCCAAACTGGGCCACCGGAGTTGTGCCGCTCAGATAGCTGGCAGCATTAGCCAGCCGTTGCTGTCTTAATCTGAAGGCTGCATTCCCAACCTCGAAAGCCTCCTCTGCTGCTGGTGCTGCCCCAAACACGTTGCCCCGTGCGTACTGTGCCGCTCTGGTGGCTTGCTGCACCTCGTCCCTCATACCGGGGGACAGCTTGTAGCCGCTCTCCACATCCTCAAGTGCAGCCCCTCCTAGTGCGTCCCGTACCTCTCTGAATTTAGGATCTGCCAGCTCCAGCTCTTTCATCCTCTGCTTAACAAAGTCGGCTCCGTACTTCTCTTGAACCGAGAGCATCGCTTGAGCCATCCGGTCAGCAGACTCCTCGGCAAATTCAAGATCTTGCCGGCTCATATCCACATCGCCAAAGCCGGTGAAGTCCACCGTCTGCTCTTTGCCGTCCATATCGGTGTATGTGACCTTTGTGCCTTGCCGCGCTGCTGACTCGATCAGCTTACGAAGGGGTAGGCTTTCAATATCGGCTTCTACACCCTCACGGGTGGCGGCTGCGTAGTCGGGCGGCTTTGGGGGTTTTGAACTGTATAATCCCATTGTCTAAAATTCCTCCTTTATAAATAATTCTCTAACTTTCAAACTGACCTCTTCCAAATAGTCTCTACCCCCAACAAGATGCGCTACCATTAGGCCCAACTCGGTGAGAGTGTCTCGGATCACAAGCGCATAGGTTCGCTTGACTCCTTCAGCAGTCTCCCAACTATTAGCATCCCTCCAAGCGTTTAAAGAAACTAAATGCAACGGAAGAAGGCTGTGCCGGTTGGCTATAAAAAAAGGATTGTCCGGTAGTTCCACCAGAAGGAGGTGAGAAAGATCATAAGTATCTTCATCTTGCCACTTATTCAAATCGTCAAACAGATTGTCAATCAGCCTAGCTGAGCGGCAGATGATATTCAGATAGAGATGAGCCTCCCGGTTTCCGCCGGCACACAGCTTCACAGCCTCAGCTACTCTCTCTTCGTAATCACTCACTGATCCGCCTCCATTGTGTCCATAAACCCGCCAGCGTGAATGCTTCGCAGTGCAACGTATCTGTTTAGGCTTGTGTCTCCAGTGCTCTGCTCAATCCTAAACTGTAGCTCTCTAAACGGATCATACTGGGTGAGGGAATATCTAAATCGGTTTACCTTTGAGGATGGAAGGCTAAACGGTAAGACCGGAGCCGCTGCCGTCAGCGTGACTGTTCCGGTTCCCGTGTCTAGGTTCGTTACCAGACGATCCGCATCAGCCCCATCGAGTACCGGGATAATGTCCACCTTGGCGTTGCTCCTATCAAACTCCCACTCTGTGAAGTCCGGGCTCTTGGGACTAAGCTGATCCCCAAAAGTCATCCCCCTAGTCAGAGCTTGCCAAGCTGTGTCCCGGTAGTTGCTGCCATCAAAATTGTCTTGGTAGTCGGCTGCTACAGTGTTCTGTGGGGAGATGTAATCCCTAAACTCCATCGGGTTGCCCACCTTATCGAGCGTAAGCAACTTCTCAGCGTATCCCCCAAAGGCTGCAACACAGAAATCAACCGGCTTAATGTTGTAGGACGGATTTCCTTGCCAGTACCCTATCCAGCTCTTTGTGTTTGCCGAATAAACGAGGCAACAGTTGTTTTCTGTGCTCGAAAGAATTGGGACACTAAGCAGAAAAAGCCCGTTCCAAAACGTAGCTGTAGCTTGCTGGGCCACTGCACTCCAGTTGATCGAATCAATGAGATCTTGAATCGGGTAGCTGATCACTCCGGACTGCTCGGCCACCATCTCCTCCGCCATCGTCCTCTTGAGGCTTCTCACTCCGTCTCTGGCTAAGAAAAGAAGATCCTCCCCCACTTGGGCAATAGCTCTGTGACTGACTGCCCCGGAGAGGTTGGACACTTGGCGGATCTTAAAGGTGCTGGTGGCGTTGCCGGCTGCTGCTGTGGCTGCTGTGAGTGGATTAGTGTCCACCAAGTAAATGCTGTTCTCACAGAACACAACTACGTTGAAACCCACCCAGCTATACATCCCGGTCACTGTCTCGGCTCCAGTGCCAACCTTAAACGGGTTGATTGTCACTCCCCCCATCGTGAACAGCGTAGTGCCAACCGCTGCCTCTTCATCATCGGCAACTACAGCATCGGTAAGTGTTCCGTAAATCTTGGTATCTGTTTCAACGGCTGCCGCGCTCAGAAGGAAATTGCCACCTCCGCTAAATGCTATTGTCTGCCCACTACTCAAGCCTATCGTTAAAGCATCTACTACCATCCCGCTCGATGTATAGTCTCCGATAGCGTAGCCGCCTCCGTTGTTGATCTTAACAACAGCCGCGAGGTTGGGCAGAATGGTGCTCACATAAATCTGGTTCCCAACTGTGTCATATGCAAACACTCGGCCACTGTTTGCAATTAGATATTTGGAGTTTAATGGAGCGGTATCTGTGGCGTTGGTTTTAACCCAAGCACCTCCGGAATATTTCAGCTCGAAAATCTTTGATGTGCCGCTGTCGCTGCTCCAATACATCTTATCCGCCACTTGACACATATACGCCGGATTTACAGCAGTGGGGAGAGAGTTGGCTGCCGCCGAGATTGCCGTTACTGTGCCGTTTGATTCAATCTCATAGAGATCATTGTAGACCGCCACAATCACCCGCTCACGACTGTCGGAATCAAAGAAGTGAATCGCTCGCATATCAACACTTGAGCTTGTGCTGCCCAGCAGATTTGCAAAACGGTGGAACCCTCTGCGAGTCTTGAGCACCCCGGAGATCTCCGGGCTCATATCCTTAATTAACTCAGCTTGTGACTCGTTTAGGAGGTTCTCCCTAAAGTTGGAGACTTGACCCCCTATGAAACTCGCTTGCCGGTCATAGAGCAGTATATCATCGACGGCATCGTTGAAGTAGACCGGCATCAGAATCCAAAATCATTTCGTGTGTAGCCGGCTGTGTAGTCATCCGGCACGATTCGCATTATCTTGGCCGTCTGGTTCGTCTCTGCATCCCTCGCAACGGCCAGAAGCCTATCACCCTCCCCCGTCTCAAGCTGGGCTTTCCCGTACTGCCTCTGCCGCTTCAACATATCGGCTGTTCCGTATTTGATCAGTGCGTTGTCTATGCCGCTGATCATCGGCGCGTCTGTGTCAGAAATTAGTGGGCGGATCTTCTGCTTGCCCAAGATCACCAACTGAATCGGGGAGGTTGAATCATACTCTGGCCGGCGATACAGCTTCACCCTTTGAAACTCAGCCTTCGTCTCCCAGCCGTACCAGTAAAATTTGTCATAGCCGGTGATGTTCTTCACCGTCACAGTGTCCGCTGTAGCCTCTTTTGAGAGCGAGGTGATCTCTGAGTAGCTCTCCCAAGAAATGTTGAGTGAAGGGCTCGCTGCGAGCACTACAGTCTCCTTATAGATCCTAGTGGGATCCCCCAGTAGCTTGCCAACTATCTCGATCTTCTTGCCAGCATCGCTCGCATCGGCAGTATCAAAATAAAGATTGCCGTTAAGGAGATCAAAATTGATACCCACAGAAGTAATAGGAGAAAAGCCGCTGGCAGTGCCAGACTCCGTGAGAGCACTTGGATCCACCATATACTGCGTGATGATATCCTCCGGCCTGAGCTCTTGACTGTCTGCTGTGATAGCGAGCACTTGGGAAATTGATTGGGGGAGGATGAGCTCATCGTTGTAGCCGGTTGCGTATGCCTTTGCAGCGGCTCCAGAGCCGGCTCCCCCAGTAAAGGTTATAGTGGGGTTTTCCTCGTAACCGTTTCCCCCTTTGGTGAGAATGATCTCCGCCACCTTGCCATTTAGGATCTTAGCCGTTGCCGTTGGTGCAACGTAGCCGGTTCCGCCGGCTGAGAAAACAACTGTGGGGGCTGAGGTGTAACCGGATCCGCCATCAGTGACCTCGATGTGGGTTACTCTGCCGTCTGGCTCCATAGTTACCCGCTCAACAATTAAACTCTCACGCCAGAGAGCTGAGTCATAGATCAGTTGATGATGTTGTCGGATATACTCTTTGCACCTCGTCACGCTTGTCGTATCGGTCTTGCCGATAAGATTGCAGACGTATGTGGCTATTTCGGAGAGTGTCACGATGTTAATCCGTAAAAAATTAAGGTCGCAACTCCGTTTGGGTCATAAGGGGCGGTGGTGACATTATTGTAATGGCCAAATTTAACTGTACACCCTTCTCCTACCCCTACGGTTCTGGCGGTTATGTTCCCAGACAATATATCATTGTGATAAGAATTGTAACCAGTTATGGCTGCGATATATTTGTTGCTTGGCAAATCTGTAGCAAAAAGAATGTCAAAAACCCCCTCTGCGGTTCTGGTTATGCTGGTGATATTGAAGGAGCTTGTAAGGTGTTCCGTGAACTCAGAAACCGTTTCGTTGTTTACCACTGGAGCCCCCGAAAGTGTCCCATAGATCTTGGTAGCCGTTGTAACCGCATCTGCACTTAACAAGAAACTACCGCCACCGCTAAATGATAAAATCTGTCCGCTGCTCAACAAACCGCTGAACTCAGCCCCCGCCAAAGCGTCCACCGTCATTCCGGTAGTTGTGTAGTCGCCAATAGCGTAGCCGGCTCCGTTGTTGATCTTAATAACAACGATTCCGGTGCTTGTAAATTCTACCCAAGCCTTTGCCATCATAGGGGCTCCCGTTGCGGCAGAAACAACATCGTTGGCATCAGCCCCAGAAGGATCAATCAATTCCTCCGCTGTGGCTAATGCACAAGCTCCGCTTGCTACAGTGGATGCCACTTGAGACTGTACTGCCGTTTTTACGGTGGCTCGCTTTAGAGCACCGTCAGTTACGTCCTTTATGAGTATCTCATCCAGCTCGTCAGCAGTAACGGATGCTTTTCCGCCGATCAGATTTGCCGCCACTCGGATCTTCGCCGCCGTGCTGTCGGTTTTAACCACATCGGAAGAATCTACCATCTCCAAGTCGGTGGTGAAACTAAGCGCATTGATCGTTGTCGCTGTCCCAGCAAGTAGCTCACTTACAGCAACCGGAACATTAGTCGGGTCGGCAGTCCCATTTGTTGCGTTGGCTTTAACCGTCTTAGCTGCCATCTGTGCCAGCTTGGCGTTGCTGATTGCGTTGTCTCGGATTGTCCCAGTAGTGACCGGCTCGGCTCCGGTTGCGGAATCAATAATCTTACCGTTGATAACAGAGTCAGCCCCCAACTGTGTTGAACCTATCGAGCCAGCCGTGACGGTGGCGTTATCCACCAGATTATTCAGTGAGGCGGCTGTAACTGTGTCGCCGGTTGTGAATGTCGTGCCTTTTGTTAGATAGGTTCCCATAGTATCAAGCCGCCTTCTTTGCTTTCTTCTTTAACGCCGGGGGGGGAGCTGCTGCCGCTTTTGCTGTCTCCACTGCCAGCTCTGCAACTGTCTGAGTCTTGGCCACCCCGTGACGTAGGAAGATTGCCAAAATAGCTGTAACGGCTATCTGCAACCCTTCCGGAAGAGTGGCCTCATTCGTTGCCACCGCTGCTGCTGCTGCTATGCAACTCGAAATCGCTGCCCAAAATGTTTTGCTGCGTAACATAATTATTTCCTTATTGATTTGCTTCTTAAAAAGTCTCTTAACTCCTTGGCTGAAACTGCTGCACCCGATTCTTTCCGGATTGCCCTCCTTAAAGTTGAAACCTCGCTTGGTGCAAGTGTCGCGCCCGATTCTTTTCTATAGTTCCGAGGACGAGGAGCTCTTACTTTGCTGCGGGGAGCAGCCGGTTTTCTTTTCCGGCTTAGTGAACTCAACTTGCTCCCCCCTTTAGATTTCCCGGTTGCCATATTAGTCCTTTTTCGGCTTGTGAGCTGTTTTCTCTACTGCTCCGGGTTTGAGCTCCAGTTTGGCCTTATCTTTCCCCACAGAGAGTGTGAGGCTTGGGAAAGGCAGATCCAGAGCCAAGTAGGGGATCTTTACGTTGATACCCTCCGGACTAATGCCGGCATCTGGTAATACTCCAGCTTTTGCTCCTACGCAGAGGCTTGGAATTGGCCAGCTCAGCTTTTGCCCAAACAAAGTGACGCTAGGGGTGGGCTTTAAGCTGCCACCAAACAGATCACCAGCTTTGACGCTTGAAGCCATTAGCAACAACGTCCCGATTAGTATAATCCTCTTTTTCATTTCCTATAAAGATCTAAACACTTCTTTGACACATACAAAAGACTCACCAAGCTGATCATCACCTTCAACAATAGATCTACTTGAAGCATCCAGTTGCCCAAGCCGGCTACTGAGGCCGCGATTACCTTGCAATCGTCCACCCAGTTCACTCTGTTGCCTTTGGCTCATAAAATTCTGCATCCAACCCCCCAAAACCAAGAGAGATCTCCCTCACGTTCTTCATCGAGTAACATCCGGATCCGATCCCAATAGCCAACGCCGATAAACCTATAACCGTAAGCAGCCTCTTAGTCCTCTGCCCTCTGCTTTCCGTTTGGCTTTCGAGTATTGACTCCCATACACTTGTAGAGCGAGGCGACTTCGCAACGAAGTTGAGCGATTTCCTTTGCAAGTTTATTTGTCTCCCGGTCGTGGCCATTTAGTCGGTCAATCAGCTTAACGATTATCGTGTAAAGTTCTTTGATCTCCGCCGACAGATTGCGAAGGACGTAGAAAACGATCTTGTAGCCAAATCCGGCAGCGGCCAATGCTGCGACCACTGGAAAACCAACGGTTTGTATTAAATTGGCCGTGTCGTTTCCCACTCATTACCTCGCTACTCCGCTGCCGGTTCTTCTGCTGGTGCTTCCGGTTCTGCTGCAACAACCGTCTCGTCGCGCTCAAGCCCAAGCTGAGAGAGCGCGAGATTGCCGATGTATTCGCTATCGGTTTCTCCCGGAGTCTTGCCCCAGTTAGTCCAAGCCGCGCCAGATACGGACAACAGCGTCGAAACGATGGGAGTGTTGCCCCAAACATCGTTACCTTCGCCGTCCGTATATTTGCCCCATCCGACAACGGAGAATTGCATACTGAACTCTGCCGCGCTGTTTAAGCTGATTGCTACTTTCGAGACGTTAAGTTTCGCCGTTGGTTTTGTTGGTATTTCGATCATAAAAAAATTATTCTGTTGTGTCTTTCCAGTCTATCTTAGAAACGACCGTTTCAGCGCGGACAACAACCGTTTCACTTGACTCCTCAACCGCTTCAATAGCTGGTGAAATTTCGTATTTTTCTGTCTCATCAATCGAGTGTGTTCCAATCTCCTCGCCCGCTTCATTGAACAGCGGCACTTCTTTCGTCACCGGCACTTGCTTGGTGACGGTTTCTTTGACCTCCCGCTGCACCATCTTGCCATCGACCTCCACAATTTCTGTCGTTGTAACTTCCTCCGATTCCTCGGCAGTCTTGGTGCGCGTTCCCATCACCGCATCAACGGCGGGTTGCGCTGGCGTTACGGTTGTCTCGGTGATTTCAGCGTTCTTGCAACCGGCGGCAATCCACGCCTCGAAAGATTCAAGCGGTGTCTTGTCCTCCAGTTGCGGCACATCTGCGCCTTTGTATTGCTTGCGTAGAATCTCGACCTTCAGCGTGTCCTCTTTCGCATCGAGGAACTCTTGCGGGTCAGCGTCTTTCGGAATGTCGCCGTGCCAAGACTTCGCGCCATCGTAATCAATCGAGAAGAAAACCGTTTGGTCATCTTCGTTCTCGCGTTTGCTGTTAATTGTTATTGCCATTTGTAAACCTTATCGAAGTTGAACTGCAAGCGGCCAAATTCTTGCGTCTAGTGTGTCTGAACCAGTTGCATCAATATCGTAATAAATGTCACCGTTTGAATCACAGCCGACTCTGCCGGAATTATATCTCCATTGGTCGTCTGGCACTTCGTCGTTGCTGATTTGCAGGTCGTATTTTGAAGTGGAATCTTTTCCTAAAAATATCCGACAAGCACCGCCCCCTGTGCTGTCTGCATCTCTAATTCCAGCAGACAAATAAACGGCTTTAGCACCTTTCGGAATTTTGCCATTGCTTTCAGCTTCCAAACTAGGCGTTCCGCTGCCGCTAGTGTGTGCGGTTGTTGCAAAGCTGTTCAGATAGTTTGATGAATTTTCAAAATCAACAATCTCCCCGCTCGGTCGCGAATAATTCCCCGAGCCGATTGCGCTCGAAAAGCAAAGCATCGGTTGGCTGAAATAAGCGGTTGCACCCGAAACAAGCATATCAATTTGGATATAAAAAGTCGTTGCCGTTGCGCTAACTGTCATTGTGGTTTCAAGCCACTCCCACGCGCCGCCGCCGGTGTGAGTCACGAGTGGTGAACTGCTGCCGTCATAGAGTCGAATCCTAGCGTGGCTCGCTGTGCTGGTTTTTACCCAAACGCCAAAAGTCACATTCCGGCCGGTAACTCGCTGAAACCACTCGGCTTTGCTTGAATACTTCGGCCAAGTCATATAATCACTAGCTGCACCTGCGGTTGTCTTTAGCGAATAAAATGAGCCGTCTTTTGTGTTTGTGCCACCGTCATCGTGCTGCCGCCACATATCGAGTGTTGCGTCTTTCCCCCACCCATCACAAGCAAGCCCATCAGCCGCCACGCACCCCGGCGTGACTTCTGTGAGCGTAAAAGAACTGACTGCAAAATCCGTTGCCACACCGGTTCCCGTCCAAAATTGAATAACAACATCGTTCGCCGTTGCTTCAAAAACGACTTCATTGGCTCCAGCAGTCGGCGTTACAAAATAAACAGTACCATTTGAGTTACCTACCGAAGCTGCGCTAACAAGTTGAGGCATTGCGCCACTCGTCAATGTAATGCTAAAACTGATTTTGTATAATTTGCCAACAACTGGAGAGGCGATGGTCGCAACCGCAATACCATAACCAGAAGAAGCATCTTGTGCTGCTCTAGTAATGTTTGCGCCGCTAGTTGTAAATGCTATCTCGTATGCGTGTGAAGCATCATCCCAACTGCTAACTAAGTTCGTTCCCGTAGCATCCTCCAGCGTCGAGTTTGACCACACATCGAAGCCAGAGTTGGTCAGTAAGTTTTCTTTGAGTACGCCGTTGGTTTCGAC
>Ga0209756_1003846_pt1 | contig 11927 bp, 25 predicted proteins | sample ETNvirenome_6_85_FD_184071 | JGI IMG/M metagenome (GOLD analysis project Ga0209756, IMG submission 184071) | Marine viral communities from the Pacific Ocean - ETNP_6_85 (SPAdes) (version 3) | ecosystem: Environmental > Aquatic > Marine > Oceanic | place: Pacific Ocean | collected 2013-06-19
GTGTGATTTTCATTACGCAAACTCTCCAAGATCATCCCAAGAGCTTATCAAGCCATCATTGGCGAGGCGCTGTGTTAGGTCGACTTCTATTTTCGCAAGCATAGCGTGATCCTCTGGCTTATAAGTGCCTTCGTCGGGCCAAAGCAGGTTTATTTCATTCCCAACCCGCCACTCTGGGATTCCATTAGAAAAGCTGGAAACAACATGTGCCCAGAGTTTGGCATAAACTTTGTCGCGATCTCCGATCAATTCTCTATTTAAATTCTCTCTATAGATGGTGTCTATCTCTTCTTCGATAATCTGCTTAAGTTGGGACTTGGTGATTTTCATATAACTGTCTCTTGTTGTATATAACTATCTATTTCCACTTTAAAGATCCGAGAGGAATCCTTCTCGCACCTGGAAAAGGTTCAGATCTAAACTCATCTTTTTCAATGTCGTCGGGCTGATAAGATCCTGGACGCACGACATCAGCTGCATAAATGAGAATTTTAAACGCTGCTTCTTCTCCCCACTTTGCTTGAAGGCTGTTGGCTAAATCTTCTGCAATGTGAGACATCTCGCTCTCTTTTCTAACATCTTCATATGTTTCATTGATGATCTTACTTAATTGTTTGCGTGTGATTTTCATGATACCCTCAGTTTTCATCTGTCGATGTAAATACTATATCTTCGCTTGCTGCGTATTGAGGTGGTCTTATACTAACAGGAAGTTTAAATGATCCGTACTCTCCAGCAAGTGCTTCAAACGCAGGAAGATATTCTTCTTTTTCTTTTTCATCATTAAACATATCAACAACATATTGCTTTTGTTCGTCAGGCGCATTGATGGGCTTGCCCTCTGCGCCAAGCACATCATAGGGATATTCGTCTTCACCGAGTTTAAGTTTGAATACGTATCTCTTTGGATCGTTTACACCCCACTCTGGCGAGCCGTATTCTGTCAGTCCTGTAGCGATGGCGGTTTGAACGTTACTAACGAGTGTGCTTAAAGAGGCTTTTGCTTGATCTAAGCTAACAGCTCCTTCGTTTAAGCCAATCGCCTCTTTAATTAATTTTCTTAATTGTCTACGCGTGATCTTCATTTTAATCCTCTTCTGTTTCCAATTCAACAACATCGCCTGATTCAATTCCTTGAAGGAACCTCTCAAAGTCCATACCCATCTCCTCAACCTCTCCAGTATCTTGCTGGGCTGCCATTTCTTTTGTCCGGGACATTTGCATAGCACTTGCAATTTCCATGATTTCTTCATCATCCCAGCCGCCGTCATCGATTCTGTTAAGTATAGAATCAAGTGATTGAGATTTGTCACCAGACTTGCCCAGAACATAGTCCTGGTAGATTCTCATTGCATAGTCAGAAAATATCTCATCATCAAATTCTTGCTGGTAATTGGTCAACTCACTTGCACGATAAGTCAGAGCTCGAGCAACCATAGCCTCGGGAGGAGAGTCAGCGCCAATATCTTGCTTCTTTTCGTACTGCCGGGCCAGTTCAGGTCTTTTAATATAGCCCTCAGGTCCAAAAACCCAGGGAGGCTTGGGCACTCCCGGGAAATCAACAACCTCCCCTTCAGCAATTCTTGTTATTTCTTCTTGAATTATTCTTCTTAGATGCCTGTGTGTGATTTTCATTTCTTATCCTTTTTAACATGCCCTGGAAGTGCAGCTCGCTCATGTCCTTTCTTAGTGCTATCAGGAACTTCAGATCCGCGTCTAATTGTTGCGAGCTTTCTAAGATCCTTTAATGACATCTTTGCCATGCTTTTTGAAGGCTCCTTAAGTCTCTTTATAGCCTCTTCTTTGCCATGCTTTTCAACAGCGCGAAGGGCTATCCCAGCAGCCATCTGTTGAGCTTGACTCTCTGTCTTTCCTCGTCGTGATCCTTTGTATGGTTTGCCTGTGGACTTTGACGCCGGTTTTCCCTCGCCTAGAGTCTTATGAATGATCTGCCTCAGTTGACAACGTGTGAGCTGGGTGGCCTCTGACTGCACATTTTTCTTTGGCAGGAATGCTCGAAATTCATCTCTAGCATCTTCACCGAGAGCTCTCATCTGCTCTTGGATAATTCTTCTTAGCTGTCTTTCAGTAATCTTCATAGATATGCGCCTATCAAATATCCAAGAACTAGACCCTTAATAAATGCAATCCACACTATCTGATACGCTGATAGACCAAACCTATCTGCTAGATTATTAAGAAGATCTCTATGCCACTTTATCAGTCTTTTCATTTCACTGCTCTAGCTTTCTAATAGCTCTTTCTATCTGTTTAAGCTCTTTGACGCTTGGAAGCTGATCAGCAGCTGACTCACCTTCTTGAAGCATGTTCATTCCAGAGAGAGATGCACCCACCTTCTCAACAAATTCAGAGATTCCGTAGAGAGTATCTCTCATGGTTCCTGTTTGTTCTCCTGCAAGCTCAGAGATAACAGATGCGGCAGAGCTTATCTTTCGACCAGCTCCTTCCATCTTTCTTCCCCCTCTGCTCTCAACAAATTGCTTCATCTCAGATTTTCTCTTTGATTCGCTCTCGCTAAGAACTCTCAGAGATTCTTCGTTGATAATTCTTCTTAGTTTAGTTTTTGATATTTTCATTTTATTTTCCTACACATCCTCGCGATTTTTAAAGATTACGTCTTCTTGTATGAGTCCATCATTTTTATAAGCATGCTTCAGGTGCGGCTTGCAATGTCTACAAACAACTTCAACTTCATCGTATCCCATTTCGTTCATAAATTCATTCAACTTATCTGCAAGAGGAGCACCAAAATTATATTCTCCTAGTGACCTTTCTACTATTATATATTTTGCCCTCTTACAAATAGAATACCCACCTTTCATAATATCTATTTCTGATCCTTGGACATCAAGCTTTATTAAATCAAACTGAGACTTTTTCCCAAAAATCTCGCTAAGCGTTGTTGTTTTTCTTTTAGACGGAATAGCGTTTTCACTATTATAGTATTCAGTATTTTCTCTGTATATTGAAGCCCCTGTTTCGAGGCCGCCCTTTTTTGTATTATAAAAAATAACTTCTTTTTTCGAATCTGAAAGAAGCGCCATCTTATAATCAGATGCGCGTAGATTTTTTATTTGATTCTCTAGTTTCAGATTTCCGTCGATAACAGTTATATGAACATCTCTTCCCCACGTATCCCTGCACAATCTATAAAACTGTCCTGTGTTGCATCCTATATCTAGAATATTATTTGGGACGAATTTATTTTTTTCAAAATAAGACATGTCAATATGGCATGGCGAGTTTCTCATTTTTACTCGCTGGTCTTTTTAGCTAATCTGTCTTTTAGTGCTACAAGCTTTTCAATTACCCACTTATAAGATGAAGTAACTTTACTCCATGCCCATCCTAGTGCTCCTTTTACCCATCCCCAGACTGTATCCCAAAGATCAGAAACAACCTCGGCGAGCTGGTCCCAAGCAAGATCTAATACATCAACAACAAGCTTGAGAGGAGCACTTACGACGCGAAGTAGTGGGTGTTTGTCTCTTCTTGCCATTACCCACGCCAGCGCTATACCTACCAGCAGTCCTTCTAGCCGAGGAGCGCTTGTGTGAAGATGATAAAGTACATCCCAGCCCCAGGTCAATAGCACTAGTGCTATATCCCAAAGTGAAATAAGCAACCCAGTAATAAGCACTAAGCACGAATTTAATATTTCTAACATAATTTACTCTCCATTAATGAGTTTTTATTTGTAATCTGCGCAACCTCCACGTTTGCGCTCCAGACCCATGCAACAAGAGGCATGATTATAATACCAAGCGCGGTTGTAAAGATCTTCCAGACAGCATCAGAGCTTAATAACATGGTAATTCCAGCAGTATTAATAATAAACGATAATAAATATCTCTTTTAATCTATGTTTTTCCAAAGTTTATCAAACTCTTTGTTATATTCTCTTACAACGTAGTATAGTCGAATTATTACAAAATTTTCTGCATTCCTTTTATCTGCACTTTTTGTCCAGTTAAAAGAACCAGTGCCAACAGCGCTGTCATCTCCGATGATAAACTTATTATGCATAGAACCTCTCCAGTGATACCCCCCTCTCTTTACTGGAATAGCCGCTTCTTCTATTCTCTCGTCATCTGACCATTTGCCAGCGGCCTGAGTTTTGTCTGTAATTATTCTTACAGCGACGCCCCTCTTGTGTGCTCGAATTAGTGCATCTGATATTTCATCATGAGTGATACTATATACAGCGGCGTCTATTGTTTTATTGCATCGATCTATAAACCCAATAACAGTTTTGGCTCCACCTCTATTTGGACTGAAATATGTTGAAACATATTTCATCTTCTTTTTTGTGCTCTTAGCTCAATCTCATTGATTAAATCATATAGACATTTGCTTGCATTGTCTGTAAATAAAAATGGAAAAACTGAATGAACTAGAAGCGCTATGACAGCAGCTTGTAACTTTATCGCTGCTAGCAGAGCAAATCGCATATGTTCAATATATGTTTCGTCTACTGTTCTCGGATGCTCCAGGAATATGCTAATAATACTCATATGCCCTCCCATTACTACTTATCATATAGAATTCATAAAAAAGGGAGAGGCTCACTACGAGCCTCTCCCATAAGTCTACTTGACTTTCGGGGGTTTATCTATTCTGCCTCTGTTTCCGTCGTATTCTGACTATTAGTTCCAGTCGTAGTTGACTCAGTTGTAGTATTAGTTGCTGCTTCAGCAGCTCCCGTTGTTGTTGTTCCAGTAGTTGAAACCTCTTCTCCAACCGCCGCATCTGGAGCTTCAGCTGCTTCTTCTGCAGCTTCTTCACCGAGCAAGCCTCCAAGAAGGCCGCCGAGATCAGGTGTGACTGAGCACGTTCCATAAGCAGTTGCTACAACTAGCGCGCCGCCTACCACTGTTATGTGAATCTTCCACTTTGTCCACAAATCCTTCAACCATTGCATAATTCATCTCCTTTTATTGAATTAAAACACAAATTATTTCGCTGTATGAAAGAAATAATACAGCTAACTATTATCATGTAATCGTTTTTTTGTAACAATTAGACTTTTGAATTAACGCAAGCCTGGCTGTGGATTCCCAGCCGGTGTCGTCCTGAGACCAGAAAACACGTGCCACACCCTTGGTTGGGTGCTTATATATTATGATTCCAATGCAGGGTGTGCCCTTGAGACTTACAAGATCTCCAGCACTATACGTCTGCTGCATCCATCTTATTTCCGATAAGCTTGATTATCTTTGCCTGTTGATCGGTAAGATCTGTCATTCTTATAAGATCGGGAGACATGGCATCTCTCTTAGGGAGCCCACCAAAGGCACCAGCAAAGCCGGATATATCCCATAGCTGCTGTGCCGCGCTCTGGATCTGTGCTTCTCCTGTTCTAAGCGCTCTATCAAGAACATTAAACAGTGAGTCATTAAATGTATCGACATTCGTCTGGAGCTGTGCGATGAGCTGATTTGCTGCTATTGAGTGTCCACGATTTGCACCGGTTCCCTGACACTTAACAAGCTGTTGAATGAGGTCTTGTGTAAGCCTCACAGCTCGAGCAACCTTTGCGACATCTGGGCTATCAGAGAACTGTGCCAAAATATTAGCCTTTGATAAGCGCGTATATGTCTGGGGATTTGCTAGCGGATTCTGCCCGCCCACGAATATCAGTCTCTGCCACGCCCAGGCAGAAGCCTTTGCACACTGCCCAGTTTGCGGTACAGGCGGTGGCGGTACAGGTGTGGGTGTTGCTCCCTTGCACGCAGGAAGATCTGAAGGCTTCGCAGGCCTTGCTCCGAGCCCAAGAGCTACCCAGGCCTTTTCAGTATCACTACCCCATAGTCCGTCGTCCTTAAGTCCCATTGCGAGCTGCTGCTTCTTAACACAATCATCACCTCTAGGATAACAAGTAAGAGTTCTATAGCACTTAGCTGTCTTTGGTGGCGGCTGGTTCGAATCAAGCGGACCAGTGTCTTTGGTGGCCTGCACACCGTCTGATCCGATGGTCCCTATAAGAGATCTGTTAGGTGTGAAAAACAAGAACTTGCCCTTAAGCTTTTCACGCACACCGGCTTTCACTGCATTATTTATTATATTCTTTAGTCTCTCAGCACTGATATCTCTAAGATTTGGAGAGAGTTTTCTTGCCGACGATACTGTCTTTCCGACTTCAACCTCTAGCTCCCATGGGCCGGTGACACCTTCTCCAGGAAGAGCTGCTGTAAGGGCTGCTGCGATGTCGTTGAACATAGCTTCCCGTTCCGCTCGTGAAACTGTAGCCTTGGCATCTGTTCCACCGCCGGCATAACCACCGGTTACTTGCCCGACATCTAGGGCCTCTCTGAGCTGCTGCCTTATAGCTTTTCGTAAGTCTGATTCTTTTATCTTCATGGTATAGAAACTCCTACCTTCCTATCTAATTATTCTGCAGCTAAGATAAATACACCTCTATGGCTCAACTTATAGATATTTTAGGAAGATTAGCCACTCTAGACCCTGGATTGATTCCCATTTTATTAAACCAGCCATCATTCATCTCAAGTGCATAGGGCACATCACACGCCGATGATACACTGTCTAGATCGTGCGGCCTCATTCTCTCAATGTTGATAATCACACCGTCTCTATCTATAAAGGCAATCGATAGTGGGAGCAGCGTGTTTTTCATCCAGAATGACTGAGTGCCCTCTTTTGGAAATGAAAAAAGCATGCCGTGATCTTGCGGAAGATAGTCTCTATTCATGAGGCCTCTATTTCTGAGAAAGGGCGTGTCAGCTATCTCGACCTGCACAGGAAAATCGCCGATGTGTATCTCAGAGACTCTACAAGACGGAAGAGCCCTGTTTAGCTCTTCTGATATTATTCTTCTAAGCGTTTTTTTACCGATCAACATACAATTAAATATTACGACTCTACTCTATAAACAGCATTAGATGAATATCTGAGCACAAAGGAATAAGGCTAATAAAATCATCACTCTGAGCGTCGTATTGGTCATTAGGCATCACGTGAAACTTGTTAATATTCCACTCAGATTGAGATGTGTGCTCAGAACAAAAATACACAAGAGACGTAAAAGCCTGATCGTGATTAACTAGATCTGTTATATTAGAACAGCCGGCTGCTCTCATGTTAACAAGCATGGCGTCTAAGCATAGACTATTTGTTGTTTCAAATTCGACCATATTCTTCTGTGAATTCTTAAAAAGATCCGCGTTTGCAGATGGTTGAATTTTTGGTGCACATGATAGCAGTAATGCTATTAATGTTGCGCTGATATTCATTTTATATCTCCTATGCTATTATACCACAAGGAGATATATTTTACATTAGCTGCCGCCGGGAGACAATCTTACCTCATACATTCCGTCAGGGACACCTCTGTTAATTGCTGGAGGCTTTCCTGACTCTCCCTTCATTGAATTTAAAACACCCTTTGTTATTGACTTGTATGCGCTGTCTTGATCTTCATTTACTATAAAGCTTACGATCCTCATGTTCTTGACAACAACGTCTGCATGTACCTTGCCTGATGGGCGGGTGCCTCGATCTTTTGCCCACCACTCCCAGTTCTTTCTAACACTTTTATTTAAGTCATCATTTTGGGCAAGTGTCTTTGCTGTCTTTGCTGTCTTAATGGGATCAGGGAGCTTAAGCGGTCTGATATTTGGGGGACTTCCCGGAGCCAATGCGTCAAGAGGGTCATCCTGCTCTAAGACACGTGAAAGTTCTTCTCTAATAATCTGCCTAAGCTTATTTGTCGTAATCTTCATTATTTCTCCAGCATCATTAAATATACTGCTCTTTGTTAAAAATTAAGCTGTTTCTATTCCGTCACAAGCTTTTACTACATTAAGAAGTCTAAATTCTTTCCAAGCGCAAAGCTTCTCAGCAAGTGTTCCCGATCTACACTGTCTAGGAAGAGATGCCTTGCCTCTGTAAAAATCGTTCATTTTCGCTTCTTACAGAGTTATCATATCTTTCTATCATCTTCCAGACTATGTCTGCTTCTTCTTTTAAGTTTCTAAACTTTTCATCGTCACCGCTTTTAAGAGCTACTCTGGCCATGCTACTTTTTTCAAGGAAAAGCTTTACAAGTCGTGCCCGCGGGGTGTCTCTAGAAAATCTATGAATAAAGTAAAAAAAACAGGCTACACAAGCAATAAAAAGAATATAATTCACTCGTCAATTCTCATCACGTGATCTGCCCTGTGATCTTCAACAGATCCGTCCTTATCAAGCTTTATCTTGATAATGAATAAAGGAGCCATTGTTCCCCCAGTCATCCCTTGTATACTTTTCTGTGGGTACATTCCCACAACGGTTCCCACCTTAGACATATTTTCAAACAAAGAAACTCTGTCGCCCATCTTAATCATTATATCTCCTATATCTTCGATATGATCTGATCTTCATCCACACTTCTTTTTCGACCTTCTACCATAACGCTATAAGTTGTTACAGTAATGATTTTAACAGGCCTATCCATAACATACCGATCTGATGTCGATCCATAAACTATAAGACCAGAAACAATGTCTTCTATCTCACTGCATCCGTGAATGGTATCACTTATTGTTCTTCTTCTCTTTATGCTGACAAGGTCTCCAGACGAATATATCACGATGCTAATTTTTTCCTTATTTTCTTAGATGACTCTTTAATGTTGACAATCTTCCACTCTGGGTGAACTTCTCTAAAAATTTCAATAATTCTATCATTTGAAAAACAGGGCTCAATTATTACATTTTTGTCCTGCTTCTTTTTTTCATTAACAGTTAAAGTCAAATATCTCATTAGTCATAGCATGTTGTGAAATTTATCTATCGTAGTCTCTCTATCTAGTTTCCACCAGTGTAGACGAACTCAACGATGAAGGCAATTGTGCCACCTGTAAAGTCTCCGGCTGCACCTGTAGCTGTCATGTGTACCTCACCTGCAGCAGAGATGTATGGCTTATCTGCAACAAGAACGAGGCTTGCTGCGCCAGCGAGTGCTGTCGTAAGCTCGGTTGCAGTTGACATACCTTTACCTGCAATCAAAGAAGTCCCTGAGCCGACAAGATTTGCAGCTGTTGCGTATGTATTATCGTCTGCCTCATCTCCGCACTTGACATTGACTGCCCCTGAGGCAAATCCAAGTGCTGCCGTTACTACAGCTGTTAATTTTGTGAGAACACTGCCTGCGGGAACATAAATCGCACCAGAGTCAATTGTATCACCGCTTGACCACGTTACCTCCTTAACAACAACATTTAGTCCATTAACATACTTACCAGATGCATTTGTGTGCGTCTGGATTCCTTGTACTGTTGTTTTACCTGTTATCAGCGTATCGCCTGACATGGTAGCTGTGCTGGTAAAAGTTGCTGGAGCTTCGACTGAAAGTGACCCTGGTCCTTCCCAGCCTGTTGTTATGCCCTCACTCGTTAAAATTCTTATCTTTTTATTCGCCATTATTACCCCCTTGTAGATGTTTATGGTTCCTAAAATTATGTATTCTTCTCCACATTAACAACTCAAAGTGTTTTGATAATAAATCAACAAATGGCACCTCCTGCAGGATTCGAACCTGCGACCCTCGGCTTAGAAGGCCGATGCTCTATCCAGCTGAGCTAAGGAAGCATAACTATATTATATAACGGCACACTTATTTTTACATGCCGCTAGGAAATAAGGTTCTGCCAAGAACCAGCTTGGTAGCCTTGAAACTTACCGTCTTCTGTATTATAGATTAGCATACCATTAACAGCAGTCAAAGCATTACGCTGGGTAGTAGTTAGTCTAGGTAGCAAGAAGAAAGCGTCACCAGCTCCTCCGCCCACGTCTAAAGAGCCAGTTATTGCAACAGCAGGCTTTGAAAAACTACCTGAGATATCGAGTCGCGCATTAAATGACCCTAGCTCTGATGAATCGGCATCAGTTTTTCCTATTCCTACATACCCATTAGAAGAAGTTACAGCCATCGCAGTTGTCCAGCTAATGGTGTCTCCTTCTGACCCACCGCTTGCTACGTCGAGGTCAAATCGACCCTTGCTCCTAAAGCCCCACCTGAAGGCTGAGTGGTTGCCTGAGCCTGTTGCAAATTTCCAAGCTCCCCATACTCCAGAGTTTGCATCAAACCAAGAGTTGTTAGAGATATACTGATCTCCGCCAAGATGAAAAAATAATCCCTCATCTCTTCCTCTCATGATCATGAGTGAGCCAGAGACCTCATTCACACCTTTTGTAGGTGATACCTTTAGCGTAAAATTTCTTGTAACGTCAAGAGACTTTAAAGAATCTGCTGAGTCTCCGGTTGATATAGAGACACCGCCTTTTACATCTACTCCAGATCCGGGCTCCTCTATGAGGCCCATGTTATTCTTGTACACTACTTTAGGCATGATATATCTAAATATTAAATATAAAGACTATTATAGATAATACCAGGTATTACCAACTACTATCAGACTGCAAAGATGATAAACAATAAGACAAAGATGCCAAAAGAAGGCTCATGACAATTTTCCAAAAATCTCCCTCAGCAGCCACAATAATTGCCGTAGAGATGATCATGCCTCCTGCACAGGCTAGCATTAAAACAGGTTTTTTAACTCTCATATATAATCCTATATACAAAATCTATTATATGTGGCTGCCCCTCGCGGGCTCGAACCGCGGACAAGGTGATTAACAGTCACCTGCTCTACCAACTGAGCTAAGGGGCAATGTTTACCTTTCTAGCCACACTACTGTGTGATCTGAGTGTGGACTACGCGCTTCTTTGTGGGGCTTATTGATTATCAGGTCAGAGACCTTTATCTTAACCGGTGTCAATGGCTCACCACCTGTTATCAAGTGGAGCTTCTCAACGTCACAATCGTCTCTAACTATTGCTTTCTGGGTTCTCTTAGGGTAGATGAAATTATTGTGGCCTCGTTGTGAAAGATAGCACACAGTATTTCTTTTGACATACATTATTTTTTTCTCAACCTGCAGAGATTTAAATTTAAAAGGTGGAAATTTTAGCACTTCTATATTTCCTGCTCGTGATCATCAAGCCTTTTGAGCCTGTCCCCGTTCATTAGGGTTAGATGTAAGCACACCGGAAAGTAAATCCGTTCACGAGCTTTCTCCCTGTTCTTAGCCGTAAGACTACGGAACAGCACGCCTTACTGTCGTCTATGATATTCTGCGTTTCCTTAAATGAGCTGTACACTTCACTTCTTAGTTGCGCGCCGCATTTCCAAACCCTGGGAGGATGTCCACACAGCCCCTTTCGGGACGACGGTCTCGTTTCCGATTCCGTCAGAGAGACTTCTATCACCGACAGTTAAATTCTAGAAGATATTAACCTTCCTTCCCAAGACTTTTTCTTGGTGTGCCCTTATCCCGTTTCCACGATGAATCTACAAGTCCGCGGATACTCTCAGCAGTATTCTCTCAGCGGTATGAGAGCTCATGCATCGAATCACTGGATGATATTCAGAACTACCACGTTCCTTAACTCATCCCCTCTCTTAGTCAGGTGGCACGATAGACGTAAGAACATCCCTTTCCTAAACGAGGTTTTCTCTATCACCAGCTTTCGCTGATTGTGCCTGAAGGTCAGTAATTCCATTCAGGTTTTGAGACCCGAGAACCGGGGTCTTTATAGTGATGTAAAAGATCTTGATATTCAATATTATAATTTGAATATTAAATGTTCATAAAAAAAATATAAAATAAATTTTCTTTACATTCCCGTTGCTGTTCTCAGAACTTCACCCTGGACAACATTCATAAATTCCTCTACTGTAATAGTACCTGAAGCAACCTTGTTCAGTCGATCATGGAGTTTGGTTCTATTCATAGTATAAACTGTCTCTTTAATAATCTTGACGCCGGCATCTGTTGCCATCGTCACATAGGATTCATACGGAATATTACTCAAAGTACCACTAATCATCACACCAG
>Ga0209756_1003848_pt1 | contig 11926 bp, 29 predicted proteins | sample ETNvirenome_6_85_FD_184071 | JGI IMG/M metagenome (GOLD analysis project Ga0209756, IMG submission 184071) | Marine viral communities from the Pacific Ocean - ETNP_6_85 (SPAdes) (version 3) | ecosystem: Environmental > Aquatic > Marine > Oceanic | place: Pacific Ocean | collected 2013-06-19
AGATTACGAGGTTACCGGAGCTGTTCCATGCCCTGCAAATCTGTATTTATCTCCTCAGACTAAAATTTACAAACTAGAAGATGGAATGTCTGCCGCGTTAAAAGATTTATCTTCTAATGATATTCTAATCCAAGATTATGATTACGGCCCTAAAATCAACAGCAGTACCTATGAAGTTAAGCCAGGAAAGAATTTCAGCTGGGACTCTCATCCCGACTTAAAGAACAGATTTTTCAAATTATACCAAAAAGATTTTGAAGATTTCGGTTATGATTTTGAAGATGTCTCTTATTTTAAGATTAACTAATGAAAACTTTAACTCGTAGTAATATAATTAACTATACTTATTGGACCGTAAGGGATAATTATGAGCTCATTTGAGGTTGGCGATCTTATTATCCCCATAGACGAAGAAACCGTGAATAAGAAATGGTTCGTGCATAAGGAAGAAATAGGTCTGTCTAATGGGCCCATAACTTTAAATGCAGTCGTCGTTGTAGAGATTCACCCGGGATATTACTGTTCTCCAGTTACTCATGAGCCTCTTTCGGATATGCTAGTGGTTTACTCGATGTCTGAAAGTAAGATTATAAAAGGAGCCCTGGCAACAAATTATGAAAAATTGTCCACCATTAAATCTAATTGAACCTCATCGAGATTGCGAGTACTCCGTAGGCAACCTAGTTCGCCTTGCATCTCCCCCTAACCGTGACGTAGCTAAGGAAAAAAGAAACATGGGTATCATTACCGAGATTAAAACACACCTCAGGTCAGTACATGTTAAAGTACTATGGCCTAAGATCGGAGTAGAAGAATATTGGGAGCCTGCAGCTCTAGAGGTTATCAATGAGGACGGGAAGCTTGGTCCGGATTCGAGCCAACACTTCGGTTGAAGCTAATGGCGCCGAAAATACATTTGTCCATATTCCATCTGGCACCGTTGGTATAATTATTAAAAGTAAACAACCGACTCCGAACCTCCCGGTCGGCAGCGCGCTAGTGAGGTTTGAATTTTGCGAGTCCTATTTTTACTGGAGACAACTGGAGATTATCAATGAGTGAAAGCACACCGTTCTCACGATATAAGCGGGGGTATATAGATGGATATAGCGCCAAAGATCGAAACACAGGTTTAAAAAATGACGATGATTATAAAATGGGTTATGAAGAAGGAAAAGAAGACGATCAATCTGGTTCCCCTAACCGATTTTCGGAGTAGCGAATGAAAGTAGGGGATGTTGTGAGAATGTCTTCTTTAGCTCCAACAGAAGTTAGAGTTTTGGGAAAGATAATTCGAATCGGAACGAACAAGAGAGTTTCTGTGATGTGGACTTTAAAAGGCGGCGCTGTTCTCTGCCAGAGCGAAAATACAAAAAATCTAAAAAAAATAACTACAAAGCAAAAGAAAAACACTTGAAAATTGGTGGTCTTTATAAGGTTAAACTATCCAATTCACTCTGGAGTAATAAGATTATATTATATGTTGGAATGAAAGAGAAGTACAATTGTAGTTTTATGACGGGAAGAGTCATAAAACATTTGTTTTTAATCAACAACAAAACAGAAGAATTTGATAGCAGTTTTTTGGATCATATAGAATTATTAAATGAAACTAGGCAGCCTCGTATCAATTGAGCCGTGGATGCCGCACCTTGCCAGTTACGAGCACGAACCAAGGTTGGGCATACTAGTATGCGAAGACGATCATAGGTTTGAATGCCTGGTGGATGGGCAAGTAGAAGAAATGTTTAAACTCTATTGGGATATCAGAGAGATGAGTGAGAAATCACGGAGTTAGTATAATGTTAGACGATATAGTGAAAGCAATCCAGGACGCTACTCATAATCAGCCACAGATTAATTTAGCTGCTCCGGCGGCTCAAAAAAAACTAGCTGAACAAATCCTTAATACCCTAAAGGGTAAATATTACTTTATTCATTTTGGCGATTCTAAATCAGCAAAAGCGAAAGAGGATAAAATTGACTAAGAAAAACTGGAAAAAAAATAGGAGCGTTCTTAAACCAATACCGAACCCTAGTAAGGGCGCTTACGAAATAAAAATGAAAATTCCTGAGCTTACCTTCGAGGGCGCTCACGGACAGCCAGATTTCGCGAAACTATATATAACTTTCTACCCGTGCGAAAAAGTAATCGAGCTTAAATCTCTTAAAGAATATTTCTTCACTTTTCGTAACCAAATATACTCTTACGAAAGAATAATTAATGTTATTTACGACGACTTGATGGCTGCATATGAACCCCAGCGGTTGAGGCTAGTTATGTTGTGCAATCCTCGAGGGGGAATATCATCCAAGCTCACGGTGGATTCAGACTGGGGTGTCCGCGGCGGCAAAGATCAGTTTAAAGACTGGGTAGGACAGAGCGATTCATGGTAGCGTATATAAAGGTCGGAGATCTGGTGAGGGTTAATGGGTGTAGCGGCGGCGAAAGACCAGGCGCGCTATGTCATTGTTTCTGGTGTTCTCCGAAAACATCCCACGCTAGCAAGAGCAAGGTGGGAGTAGTAATAGAAACAAACTCAGATATCGATGGTGACGGAAGCGATAGAACTCATGTCATGTTTCAGGACTTAGAGTTTATTTTTCACTGGAATGAGCTCCATCAGTTGACAGTATTGCAAGAGTGGCCGGCGCTCGAAACTTCGACGTGAATAAGGAAGATTATAACATGAAGAAATCTCAAACTATTAACGCTGCTGAGGCTCTAATCACTGCAGTCAGAAGTTATGAGGGAGAAATTCCTAAGACGACTAGCCCAGTTTGGCGTCAGGTTATTACCGAAACCCTAGGCATTAAAAGACTACATACAGCAAGACTTGATAGAGTTCTTGAGACAGCACAAGGCATGGGGCTTTTAGTTGAGGGACAAACATTTATCATGGAAGAAGACACTCACAGGCCAGCTGATACTGAAACTGACTTGATACCCGGTATTCTTGAAAAGCCGGTTCGAAAAGAAGTCCTAGGCCGTCTGTTAGAGGGACAATTGCGTGACAAAAGTGCTAAGTTAAAAAAGGGACAAGCGGCTTCAATTACGTTCTGTCTCTGTCCTAACTGTGGTACAGAACTTAAGATGTCGGGTATATTAGAAAGCGCTTAGCTAGCATAGCACAACTGGCTAAACTAAACGGCTTATTTGAACAAGCTGGCCGTATTAGATACAGTTTATGCATGCATATAAATAAAAAACCAAAGGAGAAAAGTCGTGATTGATTTTTTAGTAAACGTAGCAACGTTAGGTCTGGCTATCTTTGTCGGCTCGGCCGCTTTTGACTGGTGGCGAAAGAACAAGGCATAAATGAAGAAAAGAGTGAGAAAGTGAGCTCAAAAGAAAGGTTATTGTGGTTACCGCATAATATTTTAGCTCATCCATTGATGATTTTTTTGCCCCAGTCGTGGGGAATTTGGGTTCATAACAAAACAATTCCAAGAAAATCAAAGCTTAAAGAAAGAGAAAGAGAATAATGAATAAGTTAATTGTAGTTTTGTTAATGTTACCAATGGCTGTCATGGGGCAAGACGCTCCATATGAGTGCGATAATAACTACGGAGAATGTGGAACGCCGGAAATGTCGGGCGGCGGAGGAAACGCCGGGGGCGGGTCTATTCTTATAAACAATAGTGATCTCGGCGACACATACCAAACTGCTGATGATTATGACGATGACGGAGTGGAGGATTCTTATGACAACTGTCCCAGAATAAGGAATAATGCGCAGTTTGACAGTGATGGAGACGGCGTGGGAGACGTGTGCGATAACTGCCGTGATACTCATAATCTCAACCAATGGAACTTAGACGGTGACGCTCTAGGTGATCTATGCGACTCAGATATGGACGGCGACGGCATCTTAAACAGCGTGGACAATTGTTTACGAAGACACAATAGCGGACAATCCGATCTAGATGAAAACGGAGAGGGTGACGCATGCGATAACGATTTAGATGGCGACGGCATCGATAATACCATCGACGCCTGTCCTACTGTGCCTGGAGAGATTGTGGACGCTCCGGATAGGGCATCCGAGTGCTTTCCGGACAGAGACGGTGACGGAGTGCCGGATTTCGGAACTAATCCGGACAACTGTCTAGGAATTTATAATCCATCTCAATTGAACATTGACAACGATGCTAACGGTGACGCATGCGACCCTGACCTAGACAACGATACGGTGTTAAACGAGCGAGACAATTGTCCGCATGTTTTTAACGTCGACCAAACAGATGTTGACAGAGATGGCAGGGGCGACGAAGGCTGCGACAGCTATTTTTGCTACGTGGTATTCGGGGATGAAGACAACTGCTTAGACCCGAAAGCAGATTTCAAAGTATATTCACCGAACGTATCTCTCGACACTGGCGGCATTGTCAGCCTCAGGTTATTCATGAACAGAGTAGGACAGCCCGCACACTATACTTGGTCGGTTAAACAAAGGCCTGCTGGATCTAGGGCAACTGTCAAGAATCCTATTGGCTACGCGTTAGATTCTACTTTATTCGAGTATATTCTCGCTAAGCGCCCGAAATTTATGCCAGACGTCCCTGGAGTTTACATACTGTTAATAAATACGGAAGCTTTATTTGAAGATAACGAAACTGGAGAGACGGAAACAGGCGACCAGCATGAAGTAACTCTAGTTGTGGGAGGCGAGCGTTTGGCCGGCCCAGTAGGATGCAGTGTAAGCTCTAATAGTCCCAACAGCGTAAGTTTTCTATGGGTCGTTTTTCTATTAGGCTTTATGAGTAGAAGGCGCTTTTAACTAGGAGTAGAAGTGAACAAGAAAACTGATATAGACTCAGACCAAGCCATATGCGCTCAGTCTTCCCTAAACGAGGAATTTAAACTATCAGATCTGTACTATACCGATCTATGGGTGAGAAGATTTGTAATAGACATATTGGAGATGTTCGGATGCCCTGTAGCTCCAGAAGAACTTAGCTCGGAAAAAGATAAAATGCTTTATTATTGGGCTCTCATGAGCGTCGGAAAGGCCATGAAAAAGCATGCTAGTATTTGGAAAAAAATGAAAAAGAAGGGATGGAATCCAGGGTTGTCAGCCGAGAATTTTTGCAGATGGTTCTTTGATCAAGAAAAAAGAATGGTGATCGAGGACGCCTACACCATACCCCAGTTGGAGTCTATTGCGTCCGGAACGCTAGTGGATACCGGGATTTATTAGTGAAATTAATTTAATTTGAACGGAACGGAAAAATATTCTGACGAAAAGAGGGCTCGTCTCATAGAAGAAGTTAAAAATTATCTTAAATGGAGAGATAGAGGCGGCTGGACTTCAGAATCTTTCAACGCTCTTTTACAAGAGATAGAAATTTTAAAGAATGAAATCACGAAAGGAAACAAGCAGTGAGCTTTTTGTCAACTGTAGCCGCTATAGCTTTTGGGTTCTTTATAGTTAAACCGATAGCCGACCGGCGGAAGAGATAATAGCTGCTTTGAAGTAATGAAGACTCTTTTAGTATTTTTGGCACTCTTCAACCCGCTCGGGTTGCCGTGGGGAGTAGATATAAAGGACAGTTTTTGTGAAGTCGAAGGTTTTAATTACTATTACGGAGACATTCGGTGGGGTAAATTAGTTTTTACAGGGTGGATGCTAGAACTCGAAACTGAATTAGTTATAGATACGTCAGGCAGGCAGATTGCTGAGGCGACTTTAATTTTTGGCCCGGGGGGAATTGGAGACAATTGCATAAAACGGTACAAATTTATATCCAAGTTGCTAGACGCTAAATACGGAACCAACAAACTCCAAGAATCATTCACTGACCCTCAAGTGTACGACTTACTGTTTGCTAGTAAATGCCACCCCGTAAGAGTAGGGCTACAAGAATACTGGTCCACGTGGACTGTTAAAAACTTCAAGATTGAACTCGGAATGTTTTCTCGCGACGACAAAGATATATTTATTCAAATAAGCTATCAATATATACCTCTATGGAATGAGATGCAGAACAACAAAAGAAATAAATTACTGAGAAAATTATGATAACTATAACACAACAGGCGGCAACTAAAGTATTATCTTTGCTGAAAGATAAAGAACACTCGACGGGGATAAGAGTGGGTGTAAAGGGCGGGGGTTGTTCTGGATTTTCGTATTTTTTAGATTTCGCCGACGCTGCTGAGTCCAGCGATAGAGAAATAACGTCTAACGGAGTCAAGCTTTTTATCGATTCAAAAAGCTTCATCTATCTAATGGGAACAGAGATCGATTATATCGACGGACTTAATCAATCAGGCTTTCAATTTAATAATCCCGGCGCAAAAAGGACCTGCGGCTGCGGGGAAAGTTTCAGCATTTAGTGGAAGATTTACTTACGGGCATTATAGTGACGTCTGCCATATTTGCCGCTGAGTTTTCTTTTATTTTCTCTACTATACAAATCAAACACTCTAATAAAAATTAAATGATTACGACATTAAGGATATAACATGCTTGAGTTAGCACAGATATTGTGCCTGTCTATCGGGCCTATGAATCTACCACCCGCACGAGAAAAATTAGCCTGCGAAATGATGCCAGCAGTCATAAAAGAAGCCCGAAAAAATAATTTAAGGCCCACACTGCTTTTAGCGATGATCCATGTAGAGAGTGCCTGGAAAAAAACAGCAATATCGTCTTCTAATGCTTGCGGTCTCACCCAAATGCTTCCCAAATACACCGGGAGCAAACAAACTGGAGTCCCCAAGCTAACGTGCAAACAGCTTCAAAACCCCCGAGTTAGTATAAAGATGGGAGCCAGGACTCTTAAATACTGGATAAAAAGCTACGGCCGAGGAAAAGAAAAAGTTGGATTGTGCGGTTACAATAAAGGGTTTAGGTGTAAAGGAGCTAACCCACATCCGCGGGGGATGATGTACGCTAGAAAAGTATTAAGAATAGAAAGAAGCATCAAAAGAACACAGAATAAAATACAGGGCCAGGATTAAAGTGCCGATTTATGTGTATCGCTGTACAGCCTGTTACCATGAATTCGAACTTATTCACTCCCACAAGACTCCCGGACCAACCTATTGCCCGTCTTGTAATAAGGAAACTTTAGTAAGGCCAATCTCTAAGTCAACTTTCATTCTAAAAGGCAAGGGATGGGAGAAAGACGGTTACGCGTCGCCTAAAAAAACACCAAAGTAATTTAAAAAAAGTGTTTTGGTAATAAAATCAACCCACTATGGTAAATTATGATAAATTTTTAATCTGTTGGACGATTTTATTTTTAGGCTGCGGCGATCCCTCTAGCTTCAGTCAAGAAGACAACAAATCGTCTCAAGTGTGGTTATGCCACAACCCTCTTTCCGAGCTACATGGTGAGGTCTGCATAGAAAAGACCAGCGTGTACCGTGGCCGGCACCAACCGTGCTACTGGGCTCACCACGAAAGAATAAAAAACTCTTATTGTTGGCTTTTAGAAGAGCGCTCTTGCATTCCGCCGTTAGAAATGGCATGGCAGAAAAATAATTGTCATCATTTCGAAAACGGTGAATAAATTTTCGACGCAGTGCACTTTTTTGTGTACTTTTGCTTCCGGATATGGTATGATATAATTGTTGGTAAGGGCTTTATGACTACTCCTCTGATTCAGTTGCTTCACCTGATAGTCACAGCGCGTCTTGAGAATGTTGGCATCGGCGCGCCAGACAAAGTAGAGATTTCCGAACAGGGGCTTGTGATAGCTTTCTGGGGAGACGAAATTCGAAAAGTCGGTGAATTCGTTGATGCGGAGGGCAGACTGACTAATGACCCTATTTTCGGTCAATTTATTTACCGGCTGGACATAGACGGCGGGAGATCGGTTCGTGAGTAATCCACTACTAGTCGGTAGCGCGTTTCGGTGGAGAGGCACTACATCTAGCCACATGGTACCGGTTCGGATCAACCAGGGACTGTTCGCCGGCGATGTTGGCTTAGTTCTAGAGCAGAACGTCACCGAACTTTACGTTTTGATTAAAGGCCGCTTTGAGTATTTCCAGATTGGCGAGGTAGAGGTTATCAGTGAAAGTCGGTGACCTGATCGAAACCAACAGTTGGTTCCCTTATAGGAAACAATGGAACGATACCCGGATTGGGCTCGTGCTAAATAAGAAATATAAAGATGATTTTATTCTAGGGTTTGAGATCATGTGGCTCGATAATCGTCAAATTGAATGGGAAGCCATAGCTCGAATGAATCAGGGTTCTAGATGGATGCGCACGATAAAATGAAGGCCGGCCACCTGGTAAAGATTACCGCGAAACGAATCAACCACTATGGAGAGGCTGGTACTATTATTACGGTGTCCGAGGTGCCTGGCGCTCTTTATGTCTACTTTGGCGGCATCAATCGGACGCTGCTTGTGCATAAAAACAACTTGAAGAGGATCGCATGAAGGTCGGTGATCTAGTCAAGCCGATGGTAACTTGCGCTGGAGAGCTCGGCGAACAGAAATGCCAGTCCGCAGTCATCTTGAGCAAAGGGCCTGACTGGACCAAGCGCGATGACGAACTAGAGCTTATTTGTGCGTGTGGAATATGGGAAGAACACGAAGGCAATCTGGAGTTAATCAATGAAAGTCGGTGACCTGGTGAGATTTCCGGGGCCTGATATTATCCATGACCACGACGAATTCGGCATGATTGTCGAGATCTATGAGAGCCCAAGCCCGGCGAGCCGGGCTGACGAACTCTTTGTCGATGTTTTCTGGCCCGACGGTGAGCTGATCTATGGCTACATCGCCGGCGACTTCGAGGTGATCAGTGAAAGTCGGTGATTTGGTTAAATGGCGCCCGCTTGGCCCGCAAGCTCGACCGAAGTATTGCCTTGTAACGTCTGCGGACGATAGGTATGTTACATTGACTGGCTTTTCACAAAATCAGGTGTTCCAAAAACCAGATGACTTTATCGCCGTGGGTATTCGTCGACCCAGTCCGTTGGAGCCAGTGCTCGAATCAAAGTTGTCATGGTGACAGATCTAGGAGTCGTCGGTTCGCTTATGAAAGTTAGGCAAATCATTCCGGGACTAAACAGGCGCGATCCAGCCCAGGGTAAGATGTATATGGGCGAAATTGGATTGGTGCTGGAACAGAAAATGAATAATACTCTACTACTAATGTCCGATTCGAATATCGTTTATTTCCATATAGACGAATTGGTTGAGTTTAATGAAAGTTAGAAATTTTACTAGTCATGATTACGCCTCTTGGGCTGGAGTAGAAAGTCTATCTCCCTACATCGCATCGTCTGAAACAATGGTTTGTGTGGTGGATGGTAACAGTCTTGAGACATTCCACCATACCGAAGTATCAGACTTCAGCACCGCCCCCTATATCCATGTACAATTTCCCACAGCGGGCTTAGCTCTGCTAGCAGCCATGGAATTGAGGGGCGATGAAACGTCTAAGGAGATCTTGGCTCTAGGCGGGGAAACGGGTTGGGCAGAAGCATGTCACAGTTAATAATCGGGAAAGATCATCCAGGATTTTCAGATGAAGATTATGTACGAAGGCGCAACGCCATAGCTCTCATTGCAGAAAACTATCGAGTTGGTGATTTAATCCCGGAGGTACCTTACGTCTCCGAAGAGCACAATGTGTGGAGAGACGTTTATCGTAAACTCGAGCTGCTATATCCGCAATTCGCGATCGCCGAATACAATGAGTGCTTTAAAAAAATAGAATTATGGGATTCGGTTATACCTCAGTTTTCGACTCTCAATCGAAAACTTTTTGATTACTGTTTTGAAGTCTCCCCAGTTCCTGGCTTAGTTTCTGCTCGAGAGTTTTTGTCTGAATTAGCAAATAGTAGAATGTCATGTACGCAGTACATCAGACACCACTCAGTGCCCGAGTATACACCGGAGCCAGATATTATCCACGAGGTATTCGGGCATGCAGTGTTTTTTCTGAATGAAGATATGAGAGAGCTTAATAGGTTATTTGGCAAGGCTGCCTTGAGTGCCTCAGATGAGGAAGTAGGGCGCCTTATTAGGCTATACTGGCACACTATTGAGTTTGGAGTTTGCGTGGAGGAAGGTTCTATTAAGGCCTACGGGGCCGGCCTACTTTCCTCTGCAAAAGAACTATCAGGAATTCAAAAAATTCCTTTACGAAAATTCGATATCGAAGAAATGACGAAAACTACGTATGATACTATGAACCCGCAAGGTAGACTTTTCTGTGCAGAAAGTTTCGAATATATGGTTAAAAAATTAAAAAAATACTTTGAACATTCACGCTAATAAGTTTAATATTATTCAGTTGCAAAGGACAGCAACAAGTTAACAGCTTAAACACAGGAGAAAAGCATGTCATACACCAAGTCCAAGTCGACGAAGCGTTTTAGTTTCGATATTAACCGTAACCTCACTGCCAAGCGCGCAGGGAGCAACACTGTAACCATTTCCACTCTTCCGTCGGAAGAGGGTCAGTACAACGTCAGTCAGACGAGCCTGACTATGACGGTCAAGGAAGCTTCAGCACTTCAGGGATTCTTGAACAGCGAGCTGGGTGGCTGGTCCGCTACCGTAGATAACGATTAAATAAACGTTTGTCTCCTGCGGGCGGTAGTCTTTTGGCTGCCGCCCGCGCTTCTTCATCTTGGATGAATTCGAGTGAATATTGGCGACTTAGTAAGAGTTAAAAATAGCTCCAAATATTTACCAGGCAGCATAGGAATCATAATTGATTCGTTTATCAACGACCTGGGATTCTTTGACTATGAAGTAAAATTCGAAGACAATACCGTTGACTGGTTCAACGATCTTTCCCTCACAATAATTACAGAAAATAAAAAAAATCACCCTGAGTGCACTTTACTGTATCTTTTTTCCTAAGAGTGTGGTATGATGTAACTGAACGGTAGGGGTTGAAATGATTAAATCACTAAAAGACCGCCCAAGAGGCCCAACGCCCATCGAGATCGATTTGACCGGTCCCCAGGGAAACGCGTTTTATCTTTTGAGTCTAGCTGATACTCTTTCGAGGAAGCTGGGCTATGACAACTTCAGGAGAGAATGTATACAGGAAGAAATGACACTGACCGACTATGAGGGGTTGCTTCACACCTTCGATAGGGAGTTCGGACTCCTAGTGACGCTGTGGAAATGAAAGTCGGTGACCTTGTAGTGTGTAATCGTCGATTCCACGACGATTCGATTCGGGCGGTGCCCGGCGCAACGGGCCTCGTCTTGAAAGTATTTACCGAGCACCCAACTATTCCAGCTAACACTACTATCGAGGTCATGTGGTCAGGCGGCGCAATACGCCACTTGGGCGGGGATGTGAAGGTTGTCAGTGAAAGTCGGTGACTTGGTAGCAGCAGCAGATAAGACTTCGTTTCAGACCATCTGGTCAGGCACGGGGGTCTTGATTCGGCCTGATGAAGGCAGGACATACGTAGAGTGGTCAAACTCTTGGGAAATTCTTTGCGACGATGGCGAGTTTCGTGTCATCGATGGTGGAGACATTGAGGCTATCAATGAAAGTCGGTGATCTAGTACACGATTCGTCCGTAGGAATGAACGGCATCATCTTTGACGTGTCCCAGGACGAGCCGGCCCCAGACATTCCGAGAGGACTGCGTCAATGGATTATTTTGTATGAGGACGGACATACCGACTATGCTTATGCTGGCGAGATTGAGGTGATCAATGAGACAGGGTGACATGGCCTATCGACGCGGCTCTTTCGGCGCGCGCCTAGGCACGCCGGGCATTGTGGTCGCGATCTTCGGAGACGGACATCAGGTGCGGGTCCTTTGGCCAGAGAATGGATGTGAGTCCACACACCACGTCACGGGGTTGGAGGTCATCAGTGAAGGTCGGTGATTTGATTTATGATTCACACTATGGTCAAAGTGGTCTTGTTATTGAGATTTCAGAGACAAGCTCTTATATGACAGTACTCTACGAAGACGG
>Ga0209756_1003850_pt1 | contig 11925 bp, 14 predicted proteins | sample ETNvirenome_6_85_FD_184071 | JGI IMG/M metagenome (GOLD analysis project Ga0209756, IMG submission 184071) | Marine viral communities from the Pacific Ocean - ETNP_6_85 (SPAdes) (version 3) | ecosystem: Environmental > Aquatic > Marine > Oceanic | place: Pacific Ocean | collected 2013-06-19
TGTGATGCGCTACAACCAGAAGTTGTCCCAACTTAATTAGAAAGAGGTAAATCCAAATAATTAAGTTATTCCTATATAATCCTATTGACAAGTAATGTCAAGTAGTATATAAATTTATTTATGCAAATAAATAAAAAAACAAAAACAATAACAATAAATGGATTAGATTTGTTGAAAGCTATGGAAAATGCTAAAACACCTATTAATCCATTTTACAAACAGAAAGGAAAAAATGTCAAGAATAAGACTAAACCAAGAGTACAGAAATAAAATCGCAAATCGTATGCGAGTACACTTGGAACAAGAGGACACAGTAGAAAAACAAAAGTATGACAGTTTGAAAGCTGACCAAATCCAACTGAATGATGACGCATGGAACATGGCAGAAAAAATTGTCAGAAAACATTACACCCCTGATGATGTTAAAATGGCATATCACTTACAGAATAAGTTTGAGAACGTAAGCACTATTGCAAAGGATAGTTGTTTTCATTTTCATTATTTAGGTAAAAAAGAAACAAGAGACTACGACAACAATGCCAAAGTTGAAGATGCAACAATTGAAAGCCATTTTGATTTTAGGTTAAATGGTAGTTTAGATGTTGATAACAATAGTAGTCATAATCGTTCTGATAATGAGTATGGTTATGCTTTATTTCGTGATGAACTAAAAGCACAAGATAATTGCAACCCTGATATTTTGATTGAACAAGAGGGCAAAGATCAAAACCCACACAAAACAAAATATACAGATGCAAACAATAAATATCTTGGTGATGATGACAAAGGTTATGGCAAAGAATGGAATGAGAAATACCAATTAGATTTAATTGGTAGAGAGTATTGTCGTGATAGGTCTATCGCTTGTAATGAAGACGAGTATATGTTTTTAATAGATTGGAAAAGACAAAAAGAACAATTTGTCATGGCACATCATAAGTGGATTAAATCTGTATTAGACCAAATGAAAGAAATTAAAGTTGGTTTAAAAGGATATAAATATCTGCATGAGGCAATTGAACTTGCTACTGAACTTGGTTTGAATATTACTGACCATGAAATAATTAGAACTAACTCTACTGGACTTGTAATCTACAATCCTAAAAATCTAGCTGATAGAATAAAAGGAATGAAGAACAAGAGAGAGCAAACAAGAGAGGAAAAAATAAAGGCAAGATTGTTGTATGAAAAACAACAACAAAATAGTTAAACCCATTTTGGGCATATAGACTATTTACTTTAGGGATAATTTATGGGATTATCCCTGAATAACAGAAAGGATAAAGACAATGGAAAACGACAAACAATTTACAATAACTTACTACTCTAATAAGGATAAAAAACATATCACCCGTTTAGGTAAATGGGTTGAGGGTTGTAGATATTGGACATCAGCAAAAGGAAAAGCAATATTCACTTACTTTGATATTGAGGCAGATAACTTTAGAAATGCAACAGTTTCTTGGAAAGTGAGATTTTAATGACACAGTTAGATCATAACCACGATTTACTACACGCAGAAAATAAAGATAGAATATACCAACACAATAAAATCTTGGACAAGTTAGAACAAAGAATTGCTAAACTTGAAAAGGTTTTGGAAAGCCATGCTAAATGTATTGGGGAATTGAGGGGCAAAGATGAGTGATTATAATTGGTGTCATGGTACGAACTGTCATACTAATCACACTCAATCACGAGTGCGAGGGAGTGGGGATAATAAAGTATTAAGAACTATTAAGATTAAACAAGGTAGGTACAATGGTTATCAGAATGGCATATGGGATTACTTCTGTAATCAATCTTGCTTATTTGATTATATTAGAACTCACATACAATCTATAGTTGCAATAGCGCCAAGGCGCAAGGCTCTTGAAACACCGATCAAGATTGAAAAAGAAAAGTACGAGAGTCATAGATATAGACATAATGGAACTGACTATCAACGAGTACCATACCAAGCAACAAGGACTACAATTAAAAGGGTTGACAATGGCAATGGATAATGTAGGATAACTATTATGACAGAAATAATTAAATACAATAACAAAGAATATAAGATGCCCTTTGATGCAGATTATAGCAGACAGAAAGCAGATAGCTTTAAGGAGGAGATCATTGTTAATAATAGATTTAATAATGAACCGGCTATGTTGCCTTGGTTTGCTGTTGCTGTTTACGATGTAATCATGGGCAGTGAGCAGATGCAGGATTGGGATAACCATCGCAAGGGATTGGATTGGTTTATCAAATACTTTCCTAAACAATACAGCGTCTTACTAGACTGAGTCGTCAACCATAGGTTGTGGCGCTCGCGCGCCACAATTCTAAGCGGATCCTAACCCAATCTCAATAATCAATCACAGGTTGTACCCCACCCCCCTTTTTTTAATAAAGGGGTCCCACTACTTCAGGTTGTATTGCTTGATTTAGACTGTTAATCCTGTTAAAAACATTTTGAACATCTTATAAGGGTGCAAAAATTTTATAAAAATTTTTATATGAATTTAAATAAAGTAGACATTAGTAAACTTCCAGCAGACGTTAGAAAGACATTTAAAAGATTGCGAGTTATGCATGCAGAAAAAAGAATTCAAAATAAAGCTAAAGAAGACTTTTTATCCTTTGTTAAATGTGTATGGCCCGATTTTATAGAGGGGTCCCATCACAGGCACATTGCAAAAAAATTTAATGATCTTGCTACAGGGAAGATTACCCGTCTAATTGTAAACATGCCTCCAAGACATACAAAATCTGAGTTTGCATCTTTTCTACTTCCTGCATGGATGGTGGGCCGTGAGCCAAAATTAAAGATCATTCAAGCAACTCACACAGGAGAATTAGCCGTTAGGTTTGGTCGTAAAGCCAAGCACCTAATTGACTCGGAAGATTATTCTAAAATTTTTAAAACAAGTTTACAAGAAGATAGCAAAGCCGCTGGTAGGTGGGAAACAGCACAAGGTGGTGAGTATTTTGCAGCTGGTGTCGGCGGTGCAATCACCGGACGGGGTGCTGACTTATTAATCATTGACGATCCACACTCGGAGCAAGATGCACTTTCTCCTAATGCTATGGAAAATGCTTATGAGTGGTATACATCAGGACCACGACAACGTTTGCAACCTGGTGGAAAAATTATTTTAGTTATGACACGTTGGTCAACAAAAGATCTAACAGGAATGTTGATCAGGAACCAAGGTGAGGCGAAAGCTGATCAATGGGAAGTGGTTGAATTTCCGGCGATCATGGACCACGGATCAGGACAAGTTCCCGTCTGGCCTGAGTATTGGAAGTTAGATGAATTAGAAAAAGTTAAAGCAACATTACCCGTTGGAAAATGGAACGCGCAATGGATGCAATCGCCAACTTCTGAAGAAGGGGCAATTATTAAACGAGAGTGGTGGAGAAAATATGAAGGTGAGAATATACCTAAACTCCAGCATGTTATACAAAGTTATGACACAGCTTTTCTTAAAAAAGAAACAGCAGATTATTCTGCTATTACGACGTGGGGTATATTTTTTCCTAATGAAGACTCAGCAGCTAATTTAATTTTACTCGATTCTATAAAAGGTAGATATGAGTTTCCAGAATTAAGAAGACTGGCTCTTCAACAATACGAGTATTGGAAACCAGAAACGGTTATTGTAGAGGCTAAAGCATCTGGTTTGCCTTTGACTTATGAGCTTAGGAAGATGGATATACCAGTTGTCAACTTCACGCCATCCAAAGGCAACGATAAGCACGCTCGTGTAAATGCAGTTGCACCTTTATTTGAAAGTGGTATGATATGGGCTCCTGAGCAAAAATTTGCTGAGGAAGTCATTGAGGAGTGCGCGGCATTCCCTTATGGCGATCACGATGACTTGGTGGACTCTACGACCCAAGCTATTATGCGATTCAGACAGGGCGGTCTGGTCGGTCACCCTGAAGATTACGTAGATGCAAAGGCAGAGAAAACTAAAAGGAATTATTATTAATGTCGGCATTAAAATTTATACAATTAGTAGCGAGAAAAAAAGCCGCTGAACAAGGTGGCAAAGGAATTACTTCTATTGGCAATAGAATGAATGCTGAAGCTAAAGCAGGAGAGATTGCAGAATCTTTTAGATTATTTGGACTTACTCCAGATAAATGGGACAACTTTATTAAAAGTGAAAAAGATGTTTTAAAATATTTAAATATATTCGAAGCTACGAATAAGCAAGCTTTAAAACAAGAAACATTAGCACGTTTCTTGTCAGGATTAGGTAAACCTTTAAAAGAAGGTAAACCTTTAAAAGAAGGTCAAGTTATTCAATTCCCAAAAGATAAAATTACAGACTGGACTAAACCAAGACCTACTACAGGAAAAGGAGAAGTAATAGATACTAGCTTTGCACCTGGAAAAGATGCAAAAGGAAAAATGGTTTTTATGTCTGATAAAGATTTTAAAGACATGCATAGAAGTTTTAGGTTAAATCTTGCTAAAAATTCTCGAGAGTTTAATGAAGAAATTGCAGATAGAATAATTAAAAGAGAAATGTATGAAAATGTAAATGATTCTCAAAGAAAACTTTTATTGAATGATTTAGATCAAGTTTTAAAAGAACCCTTAGCATACGGCGGTATTGCAGGCATGTTGGGCGAGAGAACCGGATTTAAACTTGGTGGAATTGATAAAGCAAGAAGAGCATTTTTAAAATGGATCGGAGTAGGAACTGCGGGAGTCGGCGCTGCGAAATCTGGATTATTTGGTTTATTAAAAGGTGGTGGTAAAAAAGAAGTTATTAAAGAATTAACTCAAGTTCCAATTAAAGATATTTCAGGCATGCCACCATGGTTCAAGCCTCTTGTAAATAAAGTTATTAAAGAAGGAGCCGAAGTTCCTTCAGGAGCAGAAAGAGTTATTGTTCATAAAACTAAACTCCCTAATTCAAAAACAGATGTTTATGTAGAACAGGATTTAGTTAGTGGAGATGTAAGAGTTGATATTGGAATGGAAAAACATGGTTTTGCAGATGGTAAATTTGGTCAACCGGTTAGATTAGAATATAAAGCATCGGAAGAAATTCCTGTTAAAGGAAAAAAGGGTTCAATTAAAACTAAAGAAGAGTTTAATGTTGAAGAAGCAGAATTTACTGGAGGACATCCAGAGAATGTAAAATTTGAAGAAGTATCTGTTAATAAGTTTGGTAAACATGAATCTGATTTTAGTGAAGTAGAAGCGTTTGCTACAGGAAAGAAGAAAAAAACAAGAAACATTTCAAGTTTACAAAAACAAGACGAAGATCTTGCTGATCATTTTTCAAACTATCCTGAACCCGATGACTTTGCATCCGGTGGCCGTGTTCCAATGTGGCTGGGCGGTGGGCTATCAGCAGGTAAACGTACCCTATCTGAATTATTAAAATACATGGCTAAAGGAAGTTCGCACGGAAAAACTCCTTCTGAAATGTTACAAATGATAAATCCTAAACAATTTAATAAAATGTTAGATAGACCAGAAGGCATACCTTCAATTGCTAAAGAAATGATTGAAAAATACACAAAAGAAATGAAAATTGATAGAGTCAATATGATTGAAGACCTTATTGGCACTGGAAGAAGAATAAAAAAAGTTGATGATGATTTAGTAAACTATAAAATTAAAATAGTCGAAGACATGGTGTCTAAAGGAGTTGATAGAAAAACAGCTGAACAGATGGCAGAAAATTTGGCAGAGATGGTAGCACAAGGAGCTAGAAAAAAAGCTACACCTAAAATTACAGACCAAGGATTATTGGAAATGGAAAATATACAAAAAAACTTGGCAACTAAAGATCGTAAGCTAAACGCGTCAGGTGGCATAGCCCGAATGTTAGGGGAATAATGGACCTATTAAAAAAGATTATAGACCTTAGTGATGTTTACGATGACAATCCAGACGCAAGAAGATTTGCTACCTTAGACAAAGATCTAGTACCAGGTCCTCTTAAAGATGAGATGTCTGGAGGTTTCGATCCTTCACAAGAAACACACGAAGAATATTTACAAAGAATAAATTTAGAAAGACCGTTTAACATGAATCAAGGTGGAAGGATCGAGTTTAAGGAAGCTGGACCTGTTAAAAGTAAATTTTATGCTCCTAAAGCAGCAGAAACTAAAAAGTTAAAAGCAACTAAAAAATTAAAAGACTTTGTAGAAAAATTTAAATTAGAAAATAATGGTCAACTACCAACTCAAGATCAAATTAAGAGAAGAGTTGGAGGTAAAACAGAAACTATACAAAAATATTTAACAGAGGGTGTTGACTATGCAAAACGTATAACTAGACAAGAAGCAGGTAGATTAGCAGGTCTTAGATCAGGAGAGGTAAGAGCTGTCCCAGAAGGTCAAGATCCTTCTTACGTAAAAAGAGCTAAAACTTTAGATGAAGCAAATAAATTTTTAAGTAAACAAGATAAAGCTGACTTTAAACAAATTAATGCAGGTAAAAAAGCTATAAATAAATATTTTAAAAGCAAACCAGAATTAATTAACACAACAGATTTTGGTAAAAATATTAAAGCACTTTTATCTTTAAGAATGGATAAAGAGACAGGATCTACTTTTTCTAAAGTAAGACCAGATAGTTATTATATTAAAAAAGCAAGAGAGGGAAAGTTATTTGATATATTTGACATTAAAGCTGTTAAAGAAGGGGGAAGAAGTTTACGGTTTCCTACAAACCTAAATATAACTCCAAGCCAATTTAATCAAGTATTTATACAAAGCCAAGTAGGAAAATATTTTGCAAAAGGAGTAGATAAAGAAGCTTTAAAAAATGTAGAAAATATTTTAAAGGAAAAAAATATTAAAGTTAAACTACCAAACGTTGGTTATGTAGGAGCTGATGAGGCTGTTGCAGTTACGGGTCCAAAAGGAAAAAGAACTTTTCCAAAAATTACAAAAACTTTAGAATCTATGCAAGCGCCCGAAGAAATATTAAAATTTTTTAAAATACCAAAATCAGAAGCAGGTTTTATTGAAAAAGAATTATTAAGAGATATTGTAAAAGCGGGAGGCAAAGGGGCTAGAGCAGTTACTAAATGGTTTGGTATCCCTGACGCAATAATTGGAACTGTTGATTATTTAAATGAAAAAAGTAAAGGTAAAAGTACAGAGGAAGCTAGAGCACACGCTATAAGAAATTTAACTTTTGGTGCAGTTAAAGATAAAGAATACATGAAAGGATTAAAAAAAACTGCTGAGTCCATGGGCATAGATGCAAGAGCTTTTGATAATATTTATAATTTAAATGTTGCAGGGCAAGAATTTGATAAATATTATGTAAAAGGAAAAGAGCGAATAGAAAATCTTAGAAAGTTAGGTTATGACAAAGCAGCGGACGATTTGCAAAAAAATTTAGATAGATACATAGAAGAACAAAATGAAAATTTAACAAATTTAAATCAAAAAGTTATTGATCAAGTATCTATTAGTAAAGCTGGTGGTGCGGCTTCTCCATTACAACTTTCAAAAGCAACAGATGTTATAACTCAAGAAGATTATTTTAAACCTTTTAAAGATATAACAAAAGCTGCAACAGAAAAATTAAAACGAGAAAAAAGAAAAGCTTTTGATACACAAAAAAGACAAGTAGATACTTCGGAAGGAAAGTATGGAAAAATGTTTCTTGACGCGTTTGATTCTTTAACACAAGGTGCAAAAAATGCATTGCAACTTAGAGTTTTTCCAGGTGGTCCAGAAAGACTTAGACCATTAGAATCTGAACGTCAAAAAAAAGCAAGATATTTACGAGAAGCGAATCTAAGTGATTTAAATCTTATTAATAAAGCTAGAGGTTTAACTTATGATACTCCAATTAGCCCTGGAGATATAGGAAATTTACGAGATTATCACCCAGGGGTATTTTATTCAGGAGGTGGCATAGTTGGAATTAGAAGACCCAATGCAATTCCACCTAAAAGACAAGGGTTGCGTTCGATAATGATCGGTGATATGAATGACTAGGAGTATAAATGGCAGATATAGATAAAGGACTCCCGAACACACGTAAGCAAATTGATCTTCCTCCAGAAGAGGCAGCTCAAGTTGATGTTCAGGAAGAAATTGTAGAAAAAGGTCCAATTGAAGTTGTACCTGAAGAAGATGGTGGAGCGACAATCGACTTTGAACCGGGAGCTATAAATATACCGGGAACAGAATCACACTTTGATAACTTAGCAGACATTTTACCAGACGATGTATTAGAACCTATTGGAAATGAAATGGTCCAAAATTATATGGACTATAAATCTTCTAGAAAAGAATGGGAACGTTCTTATACAACAGGCTTAGATCTTTTAGGATTTAAATATGAAAATAGAACAGAACCTTTCCAAGGAGCTAGTGGTGCAACTCACCCAGTTTTAGCAGAAGCGGTTACACAATTCCAAGCACAAGCATACAAAGAATTATTACCAGCAGATGGTCCAGTAAGAACTCAAATTATTGGTGTTAAAAATCCTGCAACAGAACAACAAGCGAATCGTGTCAAAGATTACATGAATTACTTAATTATGGATCAAATGGAAGAATACGAAGCAGAGTTTGATTCTATGTTATTTCATTTACCATTAGCTGGATCTACATTTAAGAAAATTTATTATGATCAAAATTTAGGAAGAGCTGTATCAAAATTTGTACCAGCAGACGACTTAGTCGTGCCATACACTGCAACAAGTTTAGAAGATGCAGAATCAGTTATACACACTGTAAAAATTTCAGAAAACGAATTAAGAAAGCAACAAGTAGGTGGTTTCTACAGAGACATAGAATTAGGTCCTCCAGGAATGGACCCTACTAATGATGACTTAAAGAAAAAGGAAAGAGAATTAGAAGGTACTAAGAAGACTGGCAGACAAGAATCAATTTATAATGTTTTAGAATGTCATGTTAATTTAGACTTAGAAGGTTTCGAAGAAGTCGGAGCAGATGGACAACCGACTGGAATAAAATTGCCCTACATAGTAACTGTAGAAGAAGGCAACCGATCAGTTCTTTCTATTAGAAGGAACTTTGCGCCCAATGATCTAAAGAAACGTAAGATCCAATATTTCGTCCACTTCAAATTTCTGCCAGGACTAGGATTTTACGGCTTTGGACTCATTCATATGATTGGCGGATTGAGTCGTACGGCAACGTCGGCTCTCCGTCAATTATTAGACGCTGGAACTTTATCTAATCTCCCTGCAGGTTTTAAACAAAGGGGTGTTAGAGTTAGAGATGAAGCATCACCAATACAACCAGGTGAATTTAAAGATGTAGATGCACCAGGAGGTAGTTTAAGAGATGCTTTCTTCCCTCTACCTTATAAAGAACCATCACAAACATTATTAAATCTTTTAGGTATTGTTGTTCAAGCTGGTCAAAGATTCGCGGCTATTGCTGATATGCAAGTTGGCGATGGAAATCAACAAGCGGCTGTTGGAACTACAATTGCTTTACTTGAAAGAGGCTCAAGAGTTATGTCTGCAATCCACAAAAGATGTTTTGCAGCTATGAAAGATGAGTTTAAATTATTATCAAAAGTTGTTGCACAATATTTACCACCAGAATACCCATACGATGTTGTAGGTGGAGCTAGAAATATTAAACAAACTGATTTTGATGACAGAGTAGATGTTGTACCGGTAGCGGATCCAAATATTTTTTCAATGTCTCAAAGAATTACAATAGCACAAACACAATTACAAATAGCAACCAGTAATCCACAACTTCATAACATGTATCAAATTTATAGAACTATGTATGAAGCGATTGGTGTAAAAAATATTGATGCGGTGTTACCGCCCCCTGCGCCAAATGCACCTAAAGATCCTTCTATGGAAAACATTGATGCATTAGGTGGAAAACCTTTCCAAGCTTTCCCTGGTCAAGACCACAGAGCTCACATAACTTCGCACTTAAATTTTATGGCAACTAATATGGTTAGAAATAATCCTATGGTTATGGCTGCGTTACAGAAAAATATTTTAGAGCACATTAGTTTAATGGCTCAAGAACAAATTCAATTAGAATTTAGAGAGCAAATGCAACAAATGATGATGCTTCAACAACAGGCTGCAGTTAATCCACAAGCCGCACAACAACTTCAACAGTTAAATCAACGACTTGAAGCAAGAAAAGCTGTGTTGATTGCTGAAATGACTGAAGAGTTTATGAACGAAGAGAAAAAAATTACTTCTCAATTTGACCATGATCCATTACTAAAATTAAAAGCAAGAGAAGTAGATCTTAGAGCAATGGAAAATGAGCGTAAAAAGCGTTACGATGAATCAAGAGCTGATTTAGATAGAGCGAAATTGGTGCAAGGTAAAGAGATTCATGATGAAAAACTAGATCAAAATGAAGATCTTGCAGAAATGAGAGATGAGACTAGTATGGATAAAGCTTTACTAGCAGCAGATGTTAAGTTATACACTGATAAGCAAAAAAATAGGAGATAAAATATGGCTATAAACTATAAAAAAACAAAAAAGGCTTCAGTACCAAGTCAGAATCTACATTATGATCCACGAAGTAAAGCTAATGTTAAAAGAGCTAGAAACGTGATTTCACAAGGTGATACTGTTACTGTACAAGGTACGTATACACGTAAGCCTCAAAAAGCTACTTGGTTCTAGTATGTGGTTTAGTGCTGTTAAATTAGCGCTCAACGCTGGAACTCATATTTACAAAAAGCGTCAAGAGACAAAGATGGCTATGGCTGATGCACAATTTATGCATGCGCAAAAAATGTCTCGCGGTGAGGAAGCTTACCAGGGCAAACTTTTAGAATCCAGAGACAAAGATTATAAGGACGAGGTCGTTTTAGCGATTCTCACGTTGCCCATTTTGGTGCTCGCATGGGGAGTTTGGTCAGATGACCCGGCTGCTATGGAGAAGATAAAAATTTTCTTTGAGCATTTCCAGGCGTTGCCGTCATGGTTCACAAATTTATGGATACTTGTATGTGCGTCAATTTTTGGTATAAAGGGTACACAAATTTTTAGGAATGGCGGAGGAAAAAAATAATGTCAAAATATTTTAAAGCAGGTAAAGCAGTATGGAAAGCTTTAACATCTAAAAAATCACCAACTATTACTTCTGTTGGTATTAAAAAGGATTTAACAGGGCGAAGAAAAACTTTTGAAGAGATGCGAGACACTGCTGATACGGTTTATAAAAAATATGGTGTTAAAATAGGTGAATCAGGAAAGACAGCAAAAAGAAAAGCCATTATAAAAGGTTCACAAATTCATGATAAATACGATAAAGCTGTAAAAGCTAGAAAAAAAGCTGACACAAAACTTAAAAGAAAAGCTATAGGTGGTGCTAGTGCCGCAGTGGTTGGAACAGTTGGCGCACATGGAGCTGCTAAAAAGAAATTTCCAAAATATAAAAAAGTTATGGAATCTGATATTGTTATCAAAGACGGTAAACTAGGATTAAAAGCAAAAAAGAAAAAATAATGGTAAAACCAAATCGTTCTTATAAACCTAAGTCTTGGGTTAGTGGAGTTAAAATCCAATTAGGAGGCAATTCTGATGGTTATCCAAGTGGTGGAATTCCAGTACGAATGTCTACAGGTGGAAGAGCCGGTTATAAATACGGCGGTGGAGCAGATTATATAAACACACACAAGCCTAAAAAAAGAGGAAACCCTGCAATCATTACAAATAAAAAAATTACTAAAAAAGGAAAATAAAAACACCTAGAAAGGAAAATAATGCAATTAGAAACAGTAATAAATAGACTAATAAGGTTTATAAATACAAGACTACAAGCTTTATCTATAGCAGTCACATCGGGAAGTGTTGACAATATGGAAAATTATAAGTATATAATAGGACAAATAAATGCCTTAGAGGCAATAAAACAGGAACTCTCTAACCTGCTAGAAGATAAGGAGCAAAATGAGTCAAAAGGAACAGTCATCGA
>Ga0209756_1003853_pt1 | contig 11914 bp, 11 predicted proteins | sample ETNvirenome_6_85_FD_184071 | JGI IMG/M metagenome (GOLD analysis project Ga0209756, IMG submission 184071) | Marine viral communities from the Pacific Ocean - ETNP_6_85 (SPAdes) (version 3) | ecosystem: Environmental > Aquatic > Marine > Oceanic | place: Pacific Ocean | collected 2013-06-19
ATCCCGGAGGCGCAATACGCTCCCCTGGCTTCGTCGAACTAAGGGGCGAAAAGCGCGGAATAGCGCCTGCGCCTCCGCCGGCCTCGTTCAGAGGTGCGTCGACCTTTTCATCCATAAAATATCTTGGATCTATTCTTTTTACATTTTTTCTGCGTGCCATTATATTATTCCTTTAAAGTAGTCAACTGCCCGAGCAGCATCGTCGAACTGGTTGGATCATCCATTTTTTCATGATTGCTCACCTCCTTTGTGGACCACACGGATCCCGTAATCCTCGACCAACATACTCAAAAAGTATGATGTTCCAGCACTAATGCAACCGCACATGAATGCTGTCATGGGCTGATTGCTAAAACTAAATAGTTCTGTATATGGACTTATGCCCCAAAGAAAGACGCCCACCCAAAATCCCATGCATAAATGGCAGTGGAACAAACGACCAAAGCCGCCCATCGACTTGCATGCTGGGCGTATCTTATTGAAGATATGTCCGTGTATAATAATAAATGTCATGCCGTACGCGGCAAGTATAAAGTGTAGGAGCTCCATTTTAATATCGGTTTCTTAATGGATAGTAGTAGTAACCGGGACGCATGGAACCCTTTTCGCCGCCCTGTGGAACTTCGCCGTATTCGGTGGAATCGCGATCGGAAGGGTGTGTATACATATCTTCTAGTTCTTTCTCGTACTGATCGGCGGCCTGTTCGTGCTGGGCCTCATAATCAATAAACTCGGCGATAACGTATACCGCCGCTTGGAGGCCATTGACTTGATCACTGGTGAGCACCTGGGCCTCTAGCGACCGATAGGTGTTGCCGCCCTGAATACTGCTGCGATCGACGACGCCCTTATCGGCTAACAGCTCAAAAAGACGATTTTGAAAATCATAGACGTCCTCGGTGGAAGTGGTTTTGGGGAATGTCACAACCTTCATCTGTTCCGGCTGGACAGCGATATCAATTTTATTATGGTCCATAATAAGAAGAGAGCCGTCAAGTGCTCGACGAGCTTGAAGTTCCACCGTAGCTTGCGGACCGCCAATCTTAATTTTGATCATAATCTCGCAGCTCCTCGATTAGTTGTTGGGTCTTTAAAATTCTATTGAGATCATGCTCCGTAAAATCCCGATGGCGAAACTCTTCAAGATACTTTCTAACTTCTTGTGCCCTGGTTTCTATCAGAGACGCAGGTTTGTCCGACATAACCATTTCCAGCGATGCTTTAAGGCGCGAGAGTTCCTCGTTTAAATACAGCCTCAATTCAAATCCATCATCAGCGAAGCTCGTAATATAACGATTTAACAACTCTTTTTGCTCTTGAAGAATTTCACTATATTTCAGATTAAACTTTTTAATAAAGGATGCATAAGTCAGTGTGTCTAGGGGCCTCATTTCAGTCAGCTCCCGAGCGTTATAGCTAGCGCTCATCTTGTCTATAAGCGCCTGTTCAAACAAGACTCTCTTCTTCACCCCAGTATTGCTGTTAAAAATAGCACTTATCGAGGCCAAAGATTTAAAATTAGGAACGAACATATTCCATACTGCTGGCCCCAATGTTTTATTAATCGTAGCTATTAACTGGGACTGGCGATTAAAAATTGCATTTTCGTCTAGACGCTCATGCTCATTTTTAACTTCTCGGATGAGCCTTTCGGCCATCTCTTTTTTAATATTACAAGTCTCCAGGAGAGCTTGATATAGTTTAAGCTCCGTATGGAGTGTCTCGCGAGAATTAAAATATTCCTTCAAGATTGTCACCACCTGATCACGGCGAGGACCATTCTTAGACAATAAAGCTTGAGTAAGCTCCCGAGTCAAAGCTTCATAAATAAATGCTGTGTTTCGCTTTTTGTTATGTTTCATTGTCCTCTGCCTCTTTTTTCTCTAGTTGCTCGACAAGCCTGCGTACGCTCAGGGTATTCTCGATCATTTTGATTTCATTCTTATTATAAATAGACTGCTTTTGTTCTTCTAGACCAAATCGTACGTCAGCTATATATCCTTGCGGTGTACGTGAACGACGCGACTTGCCGCGGGGGGCCTCTGGGATCGCCACATTTTTTATGTGGCGACGCATAGGGCCGCTGCTTTTACGCTGGTCGCCGCCGCGTGATTGCACAGTTTCATACGAACTCTTTTCATAAGTCCTGATATCCCCATCGTCTTCTTTTATATCTTCAACGCGGCCCGGAGCAGCAAGCAACGCCGAGTCTTCACCGCCGCCCTCTTCGCCGCCGAGATCTCCGCCTTCCAATTCTCCGCCCCCTAGATCGCCTAGGTCGTCGCCACCCAGGCCGTCCAAGCCCTCGCCGCCGGCCATGGCATCTTCCGCGCCTTGTTCAGTGACGGCTTCTAGGGCCTGCTGATATTTTCTATCGTAGAAGGATTCTCTCTGGTTCCTCAGGAACTCATCATCCGAGAGGCCCAGGATGTTGTGAGAAACCCAGCGCTTGCTGAACGTCCCCTCTGGGACAGCATTGGCTGTATCAAACTTGGTTCGTAGATATTCTAATTGTTGGAGTTCCGCCAATCGTGATGGATTATTGAGTGAAAGTGTAAAGTTTAAAAGATCGTCGCCGCGGAAACCTAAAGTATATAAATGTACCACCGCGATTTTTTCTAACTCTGATACAAAAGATCGTTGAAGTCTCTGTATTGTTCGAGAGAATCGAATATCTTTTTGTGCCAATGTAGTCTTGTCTTCGTCTGCGCCCTCTAAATTAGTTAAGTATGCCTGTGGGATTTTTATGGCTGCAAACAACTTATCACGAAGATATTTAACATCATCGATGTCGTTAAGGCTGCTCGCACCTTGCAACGAAGCAATGTCAGATCCCACTCCGCCCCTCATAGGAATAAAATAGTCTTCCTCAAGAGAGAGAGGATTATAACGTAGGTCGACGCGTCCCGTCGATGCATCCACAAGCTGGTTCCTTTTCATTTCTGTTTTCACTTTTTCCATATATTGTGCGACGTCCTGAGGAGGGATATTCCCTACATCAATTTTAAAGATGCGGCGTTCTGGTGCGCGCACAACACGATAAGCGATCATAGCATCTTCTAAAAGAACCAATTGACGCCAAATCCTACGCGCGGGATCCAATATAGATGTTCCATATGGGGAGTGCCTATCGTTACCCAAAATGCGGAAGTGGGCAACCTGCCAGTTCTCAAAGGTCATCCCGGCGCCATTCCATTGGTACTGAACGTAGTTAGGATTTGTTTGGTCCTGGCCTTCAAGCCTTTCCACTTCATTGTTGGGGAGACCGATTACAGATGTTACTCCAAGTTGTTCGTCAATATCGAGGTATAAAAACAGGTCGCCATATTTACTCATAGATCGTGCCCACCCAAAGGCATTAAACTCGATATTTATGGCGTCGTAAAAAAGTGTTTCTAGAATAGTTTTAATCTCTAGATTCATGCACGACACACTTAACAATTTGTCGTATTCATTGGAAGTTGTCATCTCGTCTGCATAGATATCAAGCGCGCTAGCAATCTCTGGCATGTACTCCATTTGTTCAAAATCAATATAACGTTCGGAGCGATTCTGGTTACGGAACGCAGCCGAGGTCATCATATTATAATTTTTTGAATAGTTGTTGTCGGAACGCTTAAACTCTTGGCCGCTCATCGACCGGAAACGATATCGATATTTATCTAAATTATTGCGACGATCCTGTCGTAGTGTCTGGGTTCTATAATTAACAATAGGCCCAGATAAGAGTCGCGTTAGCCTCTTAAACAGAGGAGATGCTGGATTTCTGGGGTTGTTTTCGTTGTTGGCCATTTCTTATCCTTTGATTAGTGCGAGGTACTGTTCGTTAAACTTTTGAGCCTCTGCGGCTTGCTGATTCTCTTTTGTGCGTTGGTGGCCATGCATCCCGGGGATAGTCGTCGAGATATTGGTTTTAGAAGTAGAAATGGAAGAGAGAAATTGTTTGCTATATTCTATATCTTGTTGACTCTGGACAATAACTGTATCTCTTACCCAGCATCCGATGGCAAAGGACATCACCAAATCGTCATTATAGCTTCTCATGGCCTGGGGGCGGCCGCTATGCCAAATAAATGTTTTCATTTCAGAAAGTAGCCTATTCGAGTTAATCTTAATTAGTTTGTTTCTCATAAACTCTTCCATCTTCGCCACTATAAGGGGTCGTGTTTTCGAAGATGTAGTAAATCCTGGGATTACATTGCTCTGCCATTGGGCGGCCACCGGATCAACGAACTGATGATCGCCCTTGCGAGAGTGATATAGATTAGGATACCCTTTATCTAACAATTTTTTAAGTACTGCATAGCCTATATTATTGTTTTCTATAACCAACATCGGATTTCCATATTCGCCGGCAACAGTATGTAGAATATCTGCAAAGTCATCCGGAGTGGGTTTTCCTACATATTCTGCCACAACCTCCATCGATGCGAGTTCAAGAATATGAAAAGCACTATTATCCTTTCCGTCGCCGCGAGCGACGTCGGCAACTATTAAATACGGCTTTTCTCCCTCATAGCGCTTCCAAATCCAATAATTTCTATCGAAACCGGTGCGGTACTCCGGCGTTGTAGTACGCTCTAAATACCACTGAATGTCGTCCGGGTGGATAACGGTTTCTCCAGAAACATTGAAGTTGCACTCAAGCTCCTGCGCGATCTGTCGTTTGGACATGTTTTTGGTTTCTTTTTCAAACCACGTTTTCCCACGATCCGGGTGAACGTCCCAGAGAAGAGTGGTCATGTGAAATGCATTTGTTCCGGCTTCAGCCTCAACACAATTCTGGTGGAACCAGTTTCCAACTCCGTTCGGGGTCGAAAGGGCAATACATCGACCACCAGTTGATAGGGTGGGATACAAAGCTGTCCACAACTCCGCTAGCTTTTCAACGTGGGCGGCCTCATCGACCACCAGAAGGGACAGTGCCTCTGACCGGCCCGCATCGCCCGAGGTAGAAGATCCTTTTATCTGGGATCCGTTTTTCAATTCAAAGGAGGTGCGATTATCAATCTCAATATCACTAATGCGCATCCAGTCCGGGAGATGCTTAATAATTGCCTTAACCTTTTTTACAAGATTGGTAGCTGTCTGGAGCTTTGTGGCAACCACAAGAATATTTTTGTCGCGATGAAAAAGCATCAGCCATGCAATATAAGCTGCTGTAATAGTAGAAATTCCTAGCTGCCGGGCTTTGAGAATTATGTTAAAACGATAATCATTAAAATCTTTAAGCAATTCTTGCTGATAATCGTATGCTTTAAAAGGTATAAGCCCCCTTTGGGGATGAGAAATACGACAGTAATTTGTCGTAAAGTAAACCGGATCTTTGCCGGCCTTAACTATTTCTCTTAATATTTCTTCCTTTTTTAATGCATTAGCCATTTTTAACCTTCACATTGGAAGGCTTTTTGGCTGACTGTCGACCGAGAGCGAGGAAATCACGAACAGCTTTGTCTACTCGTTCTTTGTCGCTTCCTCCGGCCACCTCTAATACGTCGCTTAGACCCCCAATGCGATAGTCACAGTGGGCCTGAACGTCAGTACGGTAGTTGGACATTCTCTGCACATAAATGTGAGAGTCCCCCTCTTTAGTAAGAGTGAGGCTGTTGCCCGTGATGGCTTTGTATTCTTTCTTCAGGAACTTCACAATTTCCTGAATCTGGCCTTCGATGTCGCCTTCAAAACCTTTGTCTTGGACTTCTTTGATTCTTGTTTCTGCTTGATATGTTACGCGAAGAATCGGACCATGGAACTTAACTCCAAAGCCATCCATCACGCGGCGGTCATTAATATAATGGCCGTTCGACCTCTTAAGTCCCGCGTCGCGGGCCTTTCCGTCAGCTTGCAGGGACTCTTCATGAGCGCCGTCCCAAGCTCCATTGGCCGCAGCCTGGTTGATTCCTTGAATGATTTCGTATACTGTTGCCATGTTATTCTTCCTTATTAGGTCTCCACCCGCTTGTCCATCTTTCTTCCCGACCCTCTACGTATTGTATATAGCATGTCCAGCACGCGTCGAACTTATTCATATACAAATCATCGCGAGGACGAAAAGAATATTTTTCACAAACAGGACAAGTCCTATTATGATCTCTATTAAGTAGTTTTTTGTTTATTAAAAATCCGTCTTGTTCTACTTTGTCTTGGGATTCAGCCAATTTGGCAAATTTCTTTTGCTCTTCTTGAGATTGAGAAATGTAATCTTTCTCCTTCTCTTCGTTCCAAAAACGGCGAGGATTGTGGGTCGCCTCTTCGCCATACTTCTGTGCGATGGCTTTCTCTAGTTTGGGAATGTAGTTGGGATCTTTCTCTGTCATAATCTATCCACAATGGTAGGTACAAGCGAGCAGTTTCGTAGACCCACTCACTTCAGCCCACGTTACCCCTTCGGTAACCTTGGCTACGGTATAGTTTCTCATAATGTTATCAGCTTGTTTTTGGCCATGGCCCACGACTGTTGACGAAACTATATAATCGCCGGGGTCGATATCGCCATTTTCATCGCACACCCAAATGTGCCCATCCCCTAGCGCCGCCACATCAAAATGGCCCTCCATGGGAATATCGGGGTCTCCTCCGGTGGCGTGGGCATAAGAAAAATATACTCCCATCACAGTAGGGTCCTGTGCGGTGGTCGATCTCTCAAACACATATTCTGGCTGCGCTGATTTAGAAAGCCGCGTCGTAACACTCTTAATACGCATTAGTAATCCATATTTATAATCTTCTTTGTTCCAGTCTTCAATCTCTCCAATATGAACACCGGTAAAGGTATTATAGGCCACCGTACCGTTATTGCCTGTGATAGTACCATCGGGGCCGGATACACCTTCCCCGGGGGCCCCATTAGAAGTAAACGATACAAAATACTGATCAGTACCGCCAGCATCAGCCGATCGGCCGCAAGATATTTCGAGGCCTCGATGGTCATAGGAACTTCCGGCGTTACGGAGAAACATTAAGTAATGATCTTGTCCGGATGAAGTAATCATAAGCTGGTATTCATCGTCGCCATTATCAAAAGAGGCGCCAACACCACACCCAACTCCCAAGCGCCCGGGCATGTAGACATCATTGCTATTGTCGCTTCGTCCGATGGCCATGGGGCGGCTCCCATAGCCGGTACCTCCAACCTCGAATCGGAAAGCATTCGATTCTTGCTCAATTTTAAACTCGGGCTGGTCTCCTATCAAAATCCCAACCCCATCGTCTCCCTGGCAATTGAACTCGCCAGAGCCGTTCAGGCACCTAATAGCAGCAGTGTTGGTACCGTCCTGGTTTTTGAAGGTACAATACCCATCGGTTACAACACGAAAGTTTTTGGAGTTACCGTAGACATTTTTTAGTTCGAGATGCTGAGAGCTGCCGGCTGATCCAGTTGCTTGAAATTCCCACGATCGGGATGTATTAAATTTAATAAGAGTCTCTTCGTTTACAGTCTCATCGCCGGAACCAACCTCGATTGCGCCCTTGACCAAGAGACCCGGAAGCTCGTTTGTTCCAATAAATTGAATCAATGCCCCCTTGGACTGATAGATTACATCACTGCTCACTGCGTTACGATCTCCGTTGATAGTGCAAAAATCCCCAACGAAGTGAGGGTTCCGATTCCAAAACCTAGGGCGACGAGGAACGGGCCTTGACCAGGCTTCTGCTTTAGAACTAGGTCTGTTAGACGATCGTTTTCAGCGACTTTTAGAATCATCATTGATTCGTATTTGTCTTTCCAAGAGGCGATTTCAATATCTTTATAGTCAAGCTGCAGCTGATATCTCTCTTCTTGAATGTGGAGTTCGTAGCCAATACGTAAATCACACTCGGCATCTTCAAACTTCTTTTCAGTTATGATCTTTGCTGCAGCATCTAAAGATAACAGCACCCCGTCAAAAGGTACAAGATCGCCGGCTTCCACAGGAAGAACCACATAATCGGGCGATGGCTCTATGTCTGCTGCTATTACCACCGTAGGGCACAACAAAAAGGCGCTCACATAAAGTGCTACTATTTTTCTCAACATTATTTTAATCCAAAGGCATCCGCTAATTGCCGAGCAAGCTTTTCAGGATCATTATAACTCTCATCAATTAGTTTTTTAAGCTGTGCTTCTTTTTGTTTATCCAGGGTCTCGCCCCTTTTCTTAAACTCTTCTTCAAGTTCCGCCTTTCTTTTAAGATGCTCCTCTAGGCGCAGGTTTTTTTCCCTAACTTCTCTGTCGTGGATGTCCCCTAGGGTCTCCATTTCTTTTTCGTGAGCCTCTCTCTTCGCTTCCATTAAATCCAGAACGCCCGCGAGAAATGCCCCGTTTCGTGTTAGAGCACCAACGAGAGCCGCGCAGAGGAACAACAAGCCCAGAAGAATAACCCACCAAAACTTTTTGGCCCAAAGCCATGCCTTCTTGGCAGCTGTTCTAAATTTTATCCATGTCATTGCTTATAGCCTTTAAGCTTTGCAACAGCATCAATAATGGTTTGGCCACCAATGTATACGGTGGTAATAATCACCCAGTCGCTGGAGGCTAAATCCGCAAAAAGCAATAAGCAGGTGGCAGTAGTCCATGCCATCAATTTACGCGAAACTAATTTCTCCAATCCTTTATCAAGTATATGTCTCATGATATTCAACTCCTCTTCTCTAATTAGGCTATGGGTGGAAAGGATGTCTAAACAACTTAAATACAAATTTAGAAAAACTCTAAAAAATGCAGAATTTGTGCACGCTGATTTAGAATATCATCAAGAACTGTTGTGTGACGCCAAAACCCTATTCAATGGGGCCATCAGAGAGGCTTTTTCCGCTCTTCCGGCCGAGACCCAAACGGAATTACAAAAAACACTCGACGAAAGAAACCGAAAAAATCATGAAAAAATTATGCAAGAAGCAGCAAAAAGAAACGAGGAAGAGGACGCCAAACAAATATCAGCTGATACTGACGAGGCCGGGGCCCTGGTGGGCCTAGACGACCCGTCACAAGAAACGCCCAGTGAGGAGAACAGTGGCGCGGGGGTGGCCCAGGATAAGGAGGCTGAGCTAAAAAAGTTATTTTATCGCATCGCGGGGATTACCCACCCAGACAAAGTTGAAGCAAGTGGGTTTTCTAAAAAAGAAGTAATACGTTTAGAAAAGATTTTCAAGAAAGCGCTAGACGCCTACAACAGCAACAACTGGTATGTGCTTTATTCAATCGCTGTTTCTCTTGACATTAGCATGCCGGAAATAGCCGATGATCATATTGATTGGGTAGAAGGGGACATCCGAAAAACTATGGGAGAAATTGCAATAATAGCAAACCTGCTCGCTTGGGTATGGTACACAGGAGACGATGAATTAAAAAAACATGTCCTTCAAGATTACTTCCACCAAGTGTTCGGCTATTCACTAGAGATTTAGTGCTGTACCCTAGCATATCCGTCTTTCTTGTCGATGGTAATTTCAACGTCAACAATGTCTTTCAAGGAATCGACATGAGAAATCAAAATCACAGTCTTGAAATACATTTTAATGAGCTGCAGGATTCGAATAAAACCTTCCATGTTCTCTGCGTCTAGGGCCGTTCCGGGTTCGTCAAGAATGAAAATATTGCCCTTGGGGAGTGAAGATACAGACAGGAGCGCCAGACGAATCGCCATGGCGGCGACAGTCTTCTCGGCGCCAGAGCCCATCTCAATGGGCCGTGGGTCGTGCTTGGGATGCTTTATTAGAATGTCCAACTTGCGGCCATCCTCCTGGAAGAAGACATCAAAGTCCACAATATTGGATAGCACCCTTGCTACCTCCGCGTTGATAACCGGGAGGCGCTTCTTAATAATATCATAAGCAATCCCATTAGAATGGGTACATCGCATGAACAAGTCATAAGCCGCATACTCCTCTCGTATCTCATGTAAGTCCTCTCGCTTCTGTTTTACGTCCTCAACTTTTTGTTCCATGGAGCCAAGCTGTCTGTGATGGAGATTTATTGACTCTTCAACTTCGACGATCTCTTCCCTGGTATCTTTTATCTCTTTTTCGACCTCGTCGCGAGAGTTAATAAGATTTTCGATGTTCTTAATTAAGTCCTTTTTCTCTTCATATAAATCAATCTTTTCCGTCGTGGCATGCAAAGCATCGCGATGACTCTTAATCTTGGCATATAATTTTTCAATAGAAACTTTATTATCTCGCTTTTCAATTTCAATATTATTTTTTTTAATAATAGTGCCATTGTAGCGCTCGATAAGCTCGATCATCTGAAAGGAGTCTACTGATATATTCTTACTTTTGTACTCCTTTGCTTGTTCAATCTTGTCTATAATCTCCATTTCTAGAGAGGGAAGCTCTACGGCAGCCAAGTGTGCATCTCGAATAAACTGGCACGTAGGATACTTGTTTCCGCACGGCACTTCGTCCAACAACTCTAATTTTTTACTCATAGACTTGTAATCGTTATCCAGCAAACGCGCCTTATTGAGAGTATCGTCGTACTTCTGCTTGAACTCATCAAATTCTTGTTTTTGAGATAAAAGATCCTCGATATCAATGGTTGTCAAAAAATCATCATACTCTTTTAATCTCTCATTATAACTCTCGTTTTCTTCTTTTAGCTCTACAATATTGATATCGGTGTCTTCAATCTTCTTCTCCAGAGCAGATCGTGTTTCCAACAAATTCTTGATATCAAGACGCTCTGCTGGGATGGAATTGATCTGTGCTGTCAGATTGTCCTGCCTCACCAAGCCGGCGCCTAGGCTAGCCCTCAAGTGTTCGCAGCTGTCAACCTCGTGAGTGAGTGCTTTTTGCGCTTCTTGGTGTTGGAACTCTGCAACTAGGATGTCGTTGTTATAATCAACATCTCCGATGCGTCGAATGATAGCTTTAAGGCCTGCGCTATCCTCATGGGCCAACTTAAATTTTTTCTCAAAAATATCTAAATCCAAGAACTTAGCCAGGATTTCTTTACGACGAGTGGAACCCTCTTTGATGAACGACAAACTATCTAGCTGGCTAGACATAGAGGTCAGTAAAAAGTCTTCTGCTGTGCCAAAACGCTTGCGAATATGAGCATCCGTCTCGTTACGAGTTGTGCCATTAAGGCTGGTCTCTTCACCGATCTCCGGATCGAGCCCACTAAATTCCAAAAACGTTCTCGCTTCGTTGGTTGCTTCTCCCTTGAGTTTCTTTATATATTTCTCTGACTTACGCTCAATAGTATAAGTCTTGTCGCCCACTTGCAGCTCCAGGCGCCCGACGCAGGCCGGCTGGTTCTGGTTGATAATGTTGTAATTCTTACGCTCGTTCTTCGATGTAGTGTTGAACATTGTATAAAGGAAACCATCAATAATACTAGACTTTCCTGAAAAGTTCTTTCCAAAGATGCCAACAATGCCGTTGAGATTGGCAAAGTCAACACTATTGCCTTCGCCGTAATTAAATAGATTGTCCCACTCAAATTTGTTGAGGTTCCAATTCACGTTGCGGGCGACCTCCTCGGTCTCTTCAATCTGTGAGTTATACTTCCGATTGAGTTCAAATACGCGCTCGAGCATTTCCTCGGTCGGCTGATAGTCAACGAGATACTCACGGATTAAATTCTCTTGTACGCCCTTGTCTCGCAGATTTTCTACCTTAAAACCGGTGCCAATCTCCACCCTTCCTCGCTCCCCAGCAGCGCGGTTTAAAAATGTGATGCTCTCGGGCTTGAAGCGGTGCTTCGCGATCTCCACAGCCTTGCGCATAACGTCAAGGGGGAGATTATTGTTGCTCACGAGGCGTAAGCGAGCCGTAGCGGGAACCTTGGTTCCCTTTGGCATTCGGCCCTTTGGCGTGAGTTCTATTGTTACGAATGGTTTTGGATTAAGCAAAACATGGTGACTCACGCGAAATTCGTTTTTATCTTCAATTTCCCAAATCAAAAATCCCTTGTCATTTGTCTCACCGT
>Ga0209756_1003855_pt1 | contig 11912 bp, 10 predicted proteins | sample ETNvirenome_6_85_FD_184071 | JGI IMG/M metagenome (GOLD analysis project Ga0209756, IMG submission 184071) | Marine viral communities from the Pacific Ocean - ETNP_6_85 (SPAdes) (version 3) | ecosystem: Environmental > Aquatic > Marine > Oceanic | place: Pacific Ocean | collected 2013-06-19
TCCATCTATAATATTAAATGATGCAAGTAAATTATTAGATGGTGTGGGTGGTCAAAGTGGAAGTGTATCATTTGTAAAATCTACAAAAAAAATAAATTCTTGGATGTTTAATGGTAATAATAGTAGAGTATTAAACTTTGATTGGTGGACAAATGATGCAACTGATTTAGATACAATTGAATTTATGTTAAAACCACACAAAACATCCAATGACCAAATTATTTTAGAAAGTAGTGGTAGTGGAGCAGAAAAACTTTGGGATTTGAGATTAGTTACATCAGCAAGTAGTGATAGAGTATCTAAATTAGAATTTAGATTAAATAATTCAAATACAGGTTCATCAGCAATTGCTTCAAATGCAGTTTCAATGTCAACTGATTACTTTACAATAAAAGGAACAGGACAACTTTGGAATGTAATGTTACAAAGAATGAACTCTTCAATAAGTGGTTCTGGAACACAAGAATATAGATTATATCTTGGTTCAGGTAAATCATATGATTATTCTAATAGAAGAACTTCAGGTGGTGTAATAAAAAATTTATCATTAGTAACTATGAGTATAAGTGGTGGTTCATCACCTGATGCTAATTATTACGCAAATCAAAATTGGTTAAGTACGGCCAGTTTAGCAAATACAGTTTCAGATAATTTATATATAGGAACAACTTATACGGGTTCACTTACAGAAGTTAGAACTTGGAAAATTCCATTAAGTGCTTCAAAATATAAACAACACCTACTTAATCCAGAAAGTGTTGTTGGTAATCATATATCAAGTTCACAACATGATTTGGTATATCATTATAAGTTTGATGAAAATTGGAAAGCAACTGGTTCAAGTGGTGTTATAGTTACAAATCCAAAAATATATGATGCTAATACAAAAAATGTAAAAGATTATTCAAAACAATTTAGTTCAGATTTATTAACTGGTTCAATATTATATGATACTACAACTGTTCCAACAGTCAAATTTTCAATAAGAAGTGATGGTGGAAATCAAAAAACAGATAATAAAATTTTAATAAATCCACCAAAAACATATCAAGGAAATCTTGATCCATTTAAAAGAAATTCAAGAGATATATATTCTGGTATAAGTCCTAAAAATCAATCTACAAGAGCTTCCCACAGAAATACATCAGTAGTTGATTTTGTTAAATCACCACAAGATGTTATTGATGATTTTATTATGAACCATTTACCAGATTTTGATATATCAAATTATTTTGCAGACCCATATGATTTATATAATGATAATTATGTTGATTTAGATAAATTGAGAGATGACTTATTTGATAATTACAATGTTTCAATGGAAATAAATAAATGAATAAGAGCACAATCAAAAACATTAAATAAATCTATAGTTCAAGGAATACAAAAATTATTACCTGGAAGATCCACAACAAAAAATGTTGAGTATTATTTAAACCAACATTACTTGATAGGTCAAAATATAGACATAAGAAAGCTGATATAGAATACGGAAGTCCAGGAATAAACGGATTAAAAACGGAAATTAATATAACCACATCATCATTTGGATTAACAGATTCTTCATATGAAGCTTCAAAGGATGGTTTACTTGATGTTAATGATTTCATTATAAAAGAAGCTTTTTACAATTCTTCAAAGGATAGTGAAATAGATATTGATAGTGTAGTTACAAAAGAAGCTTCTTACGATTCTTCAAAAGATAGTGAAATAGATATTGATAATGTAATTACTGAAGAAATGTTTTATAATGAAACAAATAATTTCGATATTAACATATCATCTGTAACAGCAATACCATCATCAGAATATAAAATAACATACAATGGTGTTGATACTTGGATATCCGATGTAAATCAAGAATCATTTGTTAATCTATTAGATAGTTGGGGTACAGGTTCAAACGATACTCATTTTGTAAATTATGCTGGTCCAAGTGGTTCTGATGGATTTTATAATACCGACCATTTCGAAAGTAGATATACTTTTACTTTAGTTGGTGATGTTGAAGTAATATCAAGTTCTATAAATGCTATTCAACTTGGAGGGGGATATGCTAATTTTGTTCGGCCGTGGAAACCATATTCTGCCGACCATACTGATATAAATAATTTTCATAATCGTTCAATAATAGATAAAGGAAAGGGATATACATATAATTCATATGTTAATGGAAACTTAGGTTCACAAGATGGTAGAGCTGTTGGTAAAACAGCATATTATTCACAATCAGCTGATGGTAAAATTTATTATCCATCAAACCATTGGATAAATTATGAAGAAATATTTAGGGATAGAATGTATGAAGGAACACAGTTTCAAGGTGGATATTATTTTCAAGCACCTCAAGGTGCTGGTTGGCAAGATTTATCATCTGCTTCATTTTATAGAGTTAAAGTAACTGGAGAAAATAAATTACAAGTAATTTATAACAAACAAAAGATTGACAATAGTGGAAACATAATCAATAAAAAATAGTATTTTTTGATTTATGTTATATTTATATATGAAATTATGTATTTTGTTATAAAACAATCAAAAAACAATAAAATATCAGGAGAAACTTAAATGGGATATTTAGATGGTTCAACAGTAACAGTTGACGCGATATTAACTAAGCAGGGAAGACGATTATTAGCAGAGGGTAAAGCTATAGATGTAAAATATTTCTGTCTTTCAGATACAGGTGTAGATTATAATTTATGGAATATAGCTCACCCGAGTGGTTCAGCATATTATGGTGAAGCTATTGAAGATTTACCACAATTGGAAGCTCTTCCAAATGCTGCATATTTTATGAGAAATAAACTCGTAACTTTAAATAAAGATACAACAGCAATGCCAATTATTGCAGGTATTCCAGAAACACATAACTTTGGTAGTTTAACTGTTCCACAATCATTTACACCACAATTGTTAAATCATAATGAACCGAAAGGTTATTATCTTGTAGTTCCTAATTTATCACAAGTTAATGTAACAGGTGGATCTCAACAAGTGAATGTTAATCCTAATTTGTTTTCTTTTATTAAAGAACAAGATATTCCAGCGAATGCAATATTTACATTTAATACTAATATTAAGGTGGGTCCAAAAGCAATTTTTGATACTGATGGTAATTCACAAACAGTTGTGTTCGTAAGTATAACAACAGGTGCATTTGTAACTTGTAAATTAACATGGGATAAAAATATACAAAAAGCCCCAGTAACTCAGACACCGAAAAAATAATAGGGAGAATTTAGAATGTCAACAATGATTAATTTAAACCCAGGTACAGATAAATTAACAGACACACAAAAAGTAACAGCAGGTTATTTCACAGGTGGATCTGGACAAATAGATTCACCTAATATTAATAGTGGTACATTAGCTAATAGTAATGAAGCATATTATTTTAATATAACACAAACACATCCGCTATCATCAAGTGTAACAACTCAATTTTCAGTTGCATATGGTCATGTTGGTGGTTCTGGTTCAAAAATTGAAACTAATACTAAAGGTGAATCGGAAGTTGTTTATAAGCAATGGGCTGGTACTTTATTATCTGAAAATGAAGTATCTGGTGGATTCGTTATTGATGGTTCAACTAGAAATGATGATATTTATGTTCTTGTTGGAAAACGAGCTTTATTCAAAGATAGAATTAACAAAGGTAATTGGACAATTGCATTATCTGGATCTAATTCTGATGCATCTGGTGCACCTCTTTTAAAATTAACCGATGATAGCGTAACGGCAAATGCAACTCATACAGTAGTTGGACCAAGATATAATATTTATAGTGGTTCTGATGGTACTGTTAATAATACTGCAACAAAATATGGTTGGTTTTATCCAGAAATGGGAACTTTAGTATTTTCTAAAACTGCATTATCATCAAGTATTCCTGGAGAACCACCAACTGCAGCTGCAGTTGTATATGATAGCGGCTCTCAAAGGGGATTTGAACCATATGCTGGAACAGCTTTAGATGGTCAAAATGCACTTCGATTTATAAATTGTTTAAAACCATCAAATGCATATTTGAAATTCAGAAGTGAAGAAGATCAAAATTCAACATCATATTTTTGTAGAGTATTTGCAAATCAAATGAATTTTAGTAATAATCCAACATTTGTAAGTGGTTCATATAATGAATTACGACATAAATCAATGTGGGGAAATCCAAATGTTTATATTAACGCTATTGGTTTGTATGATGGTGGTGGTAATCTTGTAGCTATAGGTAAACTATCTACACCATTGAAAAATAATTTCTCATCAGAGGCAACAATAAAAGTTAAACTAACATATTAAGAAATATGATATGCCAGTATTCAAAGAAATTAATTCATCAGATTTCAATGTCATTGAATCAACATTACATAAAAAACAAACCTTAACAACATCAACGAATGGAATAGATGCTGTAAGGTTTGTTTCTGGTTCATCATCACTTTCAGGTAGTTATTGGGATTCACTTCATTTTAATTTTTATTTGAGTGGTTCTTCATTAGTATCATCTTCATATCCAAATGATTTTTCAAGATTTGGAAGTCCCTTTCATAGTTTGGCTCCATATGATTCGAGAAATCCAGTATATTTAAATAAGTTTTATTCATCTGGTTCTGTTATAACAATTCCACAGAAATATATTGGAGATTCAATTAAAAAAGAAAGTTTTACTTTAACTGATACACAATATTCAAAAACAATAACTATCAACGATGATGGGTATGGTAATTTATATTCATCAAACGCATCACATTCTCAAAGTGCGGCGACATCAGTATCATCATCGGATAATTATGTAGGTAACATATTTTATGATTTAGGAGTAGTAACACTTACAGAAACAGGTTCTTGGTCTGGTAGTATAAATTATACAGATATAACATCTGGTTCAGCTTATAGTTTAGAATTTGAATCTACGAATACAATATGGACAAGAGAATATACAATTCAGATTGGTTATGATGATTATAATAGAACAATGAATCCAACAGCTCGTGGTTATGCTAGTGGATCAACTGGACCAGAAGGTCGTTTGGCAATGTCATCTCCATATTTGGCACCACATTTAACATCAAGTGGTTGGAATCCGTATATAACATCAATTCATTTATATCATCAAGATTTTAATCCAATAGATACAAGTATTATTGATAGTTCAAATAAAACAGTATTTGATATAAGAGAACCAATAATAATAGCGAACTTACCAAGACCAGTTCAAATAAGACCTGATATGACAATGACATTTAAATTACGATTAGATATGTAAGGAAAAAACAATATGGTTATACTCGGAATAGATGCATCCACAACAACTGTTGGATATGCATTCACAGAGAACAATGAAATTCTTGAAATGGGATTTATTGACATCAAAAAACAACAAACACCAAAAAATAAAACATTTTTTGTCTTGACTCAATTACATAAAAGTTCGTATATTGATAAGGTAGAAAAAATAAATATTGAAGATAGTTTATCAGGATTTATGGGTGGTAGAACATCACAACAAACCATTGTTAAATTAGCTAAATTCAATGCAATCCTTTCATTTGTATTGGAAGATGAGTTCGGTATTCCAGTTGAAAATGTAAATCCAAACACAGCAAGAAAACAAGTATTTGGAAAAGCACGAGTAAAAGGTGTAAAGGCTAAAGATTATGTTAAACAAAAGATAGAAGAAAAGTATGATACAAAAAAATGGTGTATTACAACTTCAAGGGGAAACTGGGATAAGCGCAACATCGATTCTTATGATGGTTTGGTTATGTCTTTATATGGATAAAAAACGCTTGACTTATATACCAAAAATGTTGTATATTGTAATATGTATAATTTAGAATTAGTTACACTATTAGAAAAAGTGCTCGGAAAGAGTTATCAATTAAAGAATGGTGAACACGCCTTCTTTTGTTCTTTCTGTAATCATCACAAAAAGAAACTTCAAGTGAATGTAGAAACACAGAAATGGCATTGTTGGACATGCAACGTGGGTGGTCATAAAATATCACAACTCTTACGAAAAGTGGGAGCACCAAAAGATTTAATCAAAGAAGCACTTCAACTCGTTGGTGATTCAGTAAGTTATGAAAAAGATAAAGATGAAGTAAAACATAATGTTTCATTACCAAGAGAATATAAACCACTTTACAATAAATCAGAAAGTCCGATATACAAACATGCAATAAACTACATCAAACGAAGAAACATAACTCCACACGAAATATTGAGATATTCAATTGGATATTGTGAGAGTGGTGATTATTCAAATAGAATTATTATACCAAGTTATGATGAAGATGGAAAACTAAATTACTTTGTGGCAAGGGACCTGTTTCCAAATTCTAAATTTAAATATAAAAATCCACCAATGAGTAAAGATACAGTTTGTTTTGAATTGTTTATTAATTGGAATGAACCGATTGTATTAGTGGAGGGTGTATTTGACGGGATTGCAGTTAGAAAAAATGTCATTCCACTACTCGGTAAGTTTCCATCGAAATCATTGGTGAAGAAACTTGTAAAAAAGAAAGTTAAAAAGATATATGTAGCACTAGACGAAGATGCTAAAAAAGATGCTAATAAGCTATCCAAGTTTTTAATGGATTATGGAATTGAAACATATTTATTAGATATGAAAGAAGGTGACCCATCATCTATTGGGTTTGAGAATTTCTGGAAGATTGTAGAATTATCTACTCCATCAAAATTTTCAGATATAATTAGAGGAAGATTACAATGATTAAAACAATAGCTCACCTATCTGATATTCACATTAGAAAATTACATCGATTTGTTGAATACAGAAAAGTATTTAAGAGATTATATAAACAACTTAAACAACTCAAACCAGATATTATATATGTCGGCGGTGATATCGTTCATGGTAAACTGGATACATCACCAGAAGAAGTTCGACTTGTTTCTAATTTCTTTTTGAGTTTATCAAAGATAGCTCAAACAGTTGTGATACCAGGAAACCACGATTGTAATTTAAATAATAGGTCAAGAGAAGATACACTTTCACCCATTGTTGATTTGGTTCAAAGGATTACACCAAATCTTCATTATTGGAAGAAGTCAGGTAAATATACAATAGATAATGTTGATTTTGGAGTCTTATCTGTATTTGATATAAACAAAGAGGGAAAACAAACAACAGATAAATTACCAAATTCAAAAGATTTAGATAATGAATATAAAGTAGCTCTCTTTCACGGTGGTGTTGGTAGTTATACATACGATAATGGATTTCAAGTAACTGAAGGCGATGTAACATTACAGACATTTGATGATTATGATTTAACTTTACTTGGTGATATTCATAAGAAACAGTTTCTTAATAGTAAAGAAACAATTGCTTATTGTGGTTCTCTTATTCAACAATCATTTCAAGAAGAACCAGCTCACGGATTTATGTTATGGGATTTAGAAACAAAAACATTTGAATTTCATAAAGTAGAAAATGATTATGGTTTTAAATTATTAGAAGTTATAGATGGTGAAATTCAAAATAAAATGAATTATATCCCACCAAAGGGTAACATCAAAATAAAATATTGGGATACATCATTAGAACAAATCAGAGATATACAAATTGCTTTACGAAAAGAATATCCAAAACTAAAAGAAGTTAAAGCAGAACGACAAGATTCACTTTCAATCAATGGTGATAACAGAGTAAATAAAATAGATATCGGTGATGTTAGAGATACAGATTATCAGAATGAATTGATTAAAGATTTTCTTGAAAGAAATGTAGAAGGAATAGATGAAAAGACAGTAGAAAGAGTTTTTGATATAAATGAACTCACAAATAGTTCACCAGAAATATATGATGGTGATGTTACAAGAAATGTAGATTGGAAAATTAAATCATTTGAATTTGATAATATGTTTTCATATGGTGAGAACAACAAAGTAAATTTTGAAAAATTAAATGGTGTAGTAGGAGTAGTAGCTCCTAATCATTCAGGTAAATCTGCAATGTTAGATTCAGTTGCTTATACAATATACGATACTTGTTCAAGAACTAATAAAGCAATGGAAGTTTTAAATAAAAAGAAACTTAGATTCAAATCAAAATTAAATGTTGAAATTAATGGAATAGATTATTGGATTGAACGAGAGGGAATACTTAAATCTCGTAAAAATAGAAAAACATTAGAAGTAACAAATACTTGTCCAGTAAATGTTCGGTTTTATATGATTGATGATAGTGATACAGAAGTTGATTTAAGTGGAGCAGCAAGATTCAATTCACAATATGGTAGTGGAACAAATGAAGAGATAAGAAAAGTGTTAGGAACATTCGATGATTTCATTCTAACATCTCTCTCGTTACAAACTAATGGGATGAATTTTATTGATAAGAAACAAGCCGAACGGAAAAAAATTCTCTCTTCTTTTATGGATATTGATATATTCGAACAACTTGAAACAATAGCTAAATCTGATAGCAACGAAGAACGAATTATGTTAAGGAGATTTCAAAGAAAAGATAGTTATGCATTATTATCAACAATTCAACAAAAAATAGTTAATTTCGAAGTTAAGGAAACAGAATTATCTGATGAAGATAAAACATTGAGCGATAAACTAACAGAACTTGAAAATAAGAAGATAGAGTTAGTAAGAAAGTTATATAAAATTGATGAGAGTTATGATATAGAAATACTTGATATGGAATTATCAACTAAAGTCGGAGAAAAGGATGTTGTAGAAAAACAACTTAAAGAAGATAAAGAATACAAAGAAACACTACGACCTTTATATTTAGAATATCACGAAAAGCTAGCACAAATAGATGAAGAAAAAATACAATCTGATTATGAAGAATATAAACAATGCATAAGACAAGTATTAGACCTTGAAAGTAAATTAACGGTAGTTGATAGTAAAATAAAAACAAATAAATTAACATTAAAAGAACTTGAAAAATATAAGTATGATGAAGAATGTGAATATTGTTTAAGTAATGGTGATGAACATATTAATCATAAACAATTAATTGAAGGTATATTAACAAAATTAATAGATGATGAATCCGATATTAATGGTGTATTGACAATGGCTAATCATGCATTGTGGAAAGTGGAAGATGCTGAAGAAAAGAAAGATGAATTTGATAGATTCCACGATGAATTAACACAAGTTTCACACGATGCCGTTAAAATAGGTGGTAAAATATCAACACAAGAAAGTAAAATAGAACACTTAATTGATGAGATAGAAAATATTAAAGAAAAAATACAAAAGTATTACGATTTAGAAGAAAAGATTAAACAAAATAATATAAATAATACAGAAATTGTAAAAATAACAACCGAAATATCGTCAAAACAATCAGAAAGTTTTAAAGTAGATAAAGAATATAAACAAGTAATATCTAAATTATCAGTTGCGAAAAGTGAAAAGACACACATCGAAGAAGATATTCAGAAACTTATTGATATTGAACAAAAGATACTTGATTATGATTTATATTTAATGGCTCTATCTAAAGATGGTATTCCATACGAACTTATATCAAAAACAATCCCATCTATTGAACGAGAAATTAATGAAGTATTGGATAATATGATGGTTGGTTTTACTTTAGAACTTGAAATGAAAGATAAGAACATTGATGCTTATATTTGTTATGGTGATGATAAATGGAATCTTGAATTATCGAGTGGAATGGAACGATTTGTATCTTCACTAGCTATTAGAATTGGTCTTATTAATGTTTCAACTTTACCTCGTCCTAATTTCCTTGTAATCGATGAGGGGTTCGGTGCTTTAGATAGTGATAACATAGCAAATATGGAAGGAGCTTTCAATTATCTGAAAACTCAATTTAATTTCGTTATGATTATTACTCATTTAGATAATATTAAAGATTATATGGATACACTCATTCCAATTGAAGTGAATAAAGGTTTCAGTAAAGTTATTTTTTAACAGGTAATACATAACCAGTTTTTTTCGGAATACTTTGAAAATAATCATATAGTATTCTTGATACATTCGCTGATACAGTTAACCCACGATAATTACTATCCTCTTTTAATTGTTTATCTATAGTTGATGCTATTGATATTGACCTAATTTTCTTTTCCATTATATATTTCCTATTTAATAATAATTATTAAAGATTATTAAAAATATAACTTTTTTTTTAATTTGATATTTATAAGTGAATTACAACATCTTAAATTAGGAGAATTTTATGTCATTCCCTCCGGAATTTGATAATACAAAACAATATACTCAGATTTATAATTTGGATAAAATTGATGTTTTAACAAATGAAACACCTACAGTTTTCGGTAAATCAAAATTTATTTCAGTAAAAGAATTACCTGAAATTTTAACTTATGGTAAACATTATTTTACGATATCATTAAATTCACTTACTGGATTAAGAAGTAGAACACGATTAGTTCCAAATTCATCATTATTATTTGAATTTAAAGATGAAGATGGAACTGTAATATTTTCAGATATAACAAATATAAGTGATGTTAATGGAGCTAGTATTGTATATGTTTGGGTAAAGGAAGATCCATTACGAACATATAACGATATTGTAAATGGAATTGGTTCATTTACAATAGCTGGTGAATTAGAAGATGTTCCAGAAAAGTGGAAAGGAATATATAATTATAAAGTTACTTGGCCAATAGAAATACGAACAGACTTACCTAATACATCTCCAATTTTATTTCAAGATATAAATACAATTCAACTAAGTTCTAGTTTTTCTGAATCTATAGAATTAGATGTCGGTGATTCAAATTATAAACGAAGTTATCTTAATATAAGTGCAAGTCATCTTCATACTTACGGAGGAAAAGTTGATAAAATAGAATTATCTTATAGAGAAGCTCGTTCTCAAAATAATGAATATAAAGTTTTAACAACATATCCTTTAAGTAGTAGTGTATATGAAATAACAGGAAGCTCAGCAAAAGGTTTAAATCCAATATCAGACTTCCAAAAGTTTCCAACACCAAGAGAAATAAGAAGAAACGGTAATGTTGATTTTAAATTAAGATTTTTAAATTCAAAAAATGAGTTTGTAGAGAATATAAGTAAAACAGATTCATCAGGAAATATTATACCTAATACACTTGTAGAAATAACAGGTTCAATTACTGGGTTTACTGGTTCTGCTGTTATATTAGAAACTACTGATAATCTCGTTACGGGAAGTGGTGCGATAGTTTTCGGAACGACTGTTGGAGATGGTATTAGAATGATATGGAATGATACGAAAAAATCATTGATGATGGATGAATATGAGGATGGTGTTAGAATAGGAAATGTATGAGACAATTCAATCTTAGATGGTGGTTCAGTTATTCACGATTCGGATAGTAATACTATAATCGAATCATCCGGTTCCGCGATATTGGGTGGTAAGCTTAATGATATTTTACAATCATCTGGTTCATCAATTCTAGCTGGAGTTTTAAATAAAATAACAGGTTCAGAAGCTTCAACTATAGTGTCCGGAGACGGAAACAGAATGTCAGCATCAAAACAATCTATTATTGGTGGTGGTGTCAATAATAGAATGTTTGGTTCTGGTTACGGTGGAATATTTGCTGGTAAAGATAATTTAATTGATACACCTTTTACTGGTTATATGTTTCTCAACATAATTACTGGTCATCAAAATCAAATAACAGGCTCATCTGTTGGTAAACATGCTCTAATCGTAGGTGGTACGAGCAATAAAATATACGGTTCTGATACAGGATTTGGTTACAATACAATAGTAGGTGGCGAGCAGAATCAGTTATTAGATGTAAATGATTCATATATAGGTGGTGGTAAATCCAATTTAATTAGTGGAAATGCTAGTAATTCAACAATGCATGCTGTTATAAACGGTGGTTTTGGAAATAAAATAATTTGTCCGG
>Ga0209756_1003858_pt1 | contig 11911 bp, 4 predicted proteins | sample ETNvirenome_6_85_FD_184071 | JGI IMG/M metagenome (GOLD analysis project Ga0209756, IMG submission 184071) | Marine viral communities from the Pacific Ocean - ETNP_6_85 (SPAdes) (version 3) | ecosystem: Environmental > Aquatic > Marine > Oceanic | place: Pacific Ocean | collected 2013-06-19
TTGCTGCCCTTAAAATCTCCACTTTCAACATCATATATGCTACCATCACCATCACCAAAATTCCATCCTGGTAGTTGAAATATTGATGCGGTACCGCCCCAGCCACCGCCAGCACCACCACCGCCGCCTGATTCACCAGTTTTTGAAGGAGAACCACCACCACCACCACCTCCAATGGCGCCTTGTGTGTTATCTATAATAATTTCAGAGTTACCAATAACATGTATAGCATCTCCACCGTTTTGTCCATCGGTATATACAGTACCACCGTTACCGCCCCTTCCCATGATAAAGCCTTTATTTATTAACGTTAGACCTTGCGGAAACTCATCTATAATCATCCCTGGTACTTTATTATTATTCGGATCATCAGAATAGATATAAACACCCTCATCAACAATTATTGTACACGCTGCTTGTCCATTCCACCCTTGATCAACTGCCCATTTGTTTAAGTTAAATACATTATTTTTAGTCGACTTTTTATTGCTAGTAATAATAAACTGCATGGGCAAATTTACACCCGGGCGATCTTGAGGTGGAAGTTCGTCAACATAATCAAGAGGTACACGTTGCCATAAATAAACAGGAAAATTAGGTGGTATATTATTATGTCTTACATGTTCTCCAGTAGTTGACGCTTCAACAATTTTGGGTCCAGGTATACGACTATAATACGTATTATCACCAGCAACTGCCTCCTCCACTGTAGCGTTTATTTCTTTTAACCTCTCTACACCATCTAACGCTGAAATAGCTTTATCACGTCCTAAAACATGTATAATAAAATCACGAGCTTTAATTAATTCTCTATCTGAAAATTTTCCTGGATGTACTCGATCGCTAGGTCTCGGATCGGTAAGAGATCTAGTAATATTGTAAGTTGTGCCGTCGATTGTCCAGTTTGCACCAATAGGTCTAGGACTGTTTCCCAAAAACCTACCACTAGTATTTAATATACCTCCCCAACCCGGTCCACCTGCTTGAGCCGGCGCCCAGCCCTCTAGTGTATATCCTCCAAACTTAGGATTGAAATCTGCATCTGTATATCCAGCTCCTATATCGGAACGTTGTTTTATTATATAGTCTCTATAGTTTTCAATATCCTTGTATGTTGTATTGTATTGAAATGCTTCAATTGCATCATCATCCAGTAACCTTCCATCGTCTCTTTGTAGTTTATCAGGATTAAGAGTAGCACCAAAATAGAAAATAAAAGTTACATTAGTTCCTTGTCCCTCTTTACTTGCTGGTACGTCCTCTGTACGTAGATTTGTGGTATGACTGTGTGCTGCTATATCTTCAATATCAAGGGTTCCACGAAATTCACCAGCTCTATCACCATTTGCCACTCCCCCTTTACCGGCAGTAAAGGTAAAGGTATCATTATTTTTATCGTCCCCGGTACCTGCACCAACCGCAAATAGCCCTTGAGAATCTTGGCAAATCCATTTTGTACCAGGAATTCGATCTCCAGGGTTCTTATAATCTGTTGTTAATATTACAACATTAATAGGAAAAAACGCATCTATCCATTCTTTCTGGTAAGACCAGCCAACCGGTTCAATGTAATTATTAATTATGAACCCACCACCCTCGGTATCAGATTCTGAGCTTAAAGATATACCGGTCGTGTTTCCCGCACCATCATACACTTTTGCAGTTGTATTTTTAGGCCAAGAAGCAATACTAGCACCACTTACGTGCAACAAAGATGTGTATTGATCTGCTATACGGCTCTGTGAAAGACTTTCAGGCATATTTATATATTTATTTTCATTATTCTAAGATCGACAGTGTTACATACCCAGTTAAGGGGCAACATCTCCCTCGTTTATATTTAACTCTTCAAATTCATCATCTCCCACAACAACAGTACCGGTAAAATCTTCTTCTTCTGGTTCTTCTAGATCTTCTGTAATGCTATCTAAAACTTGCTGTTGTAACTCAAAGAGCTGATTTATTACCCGGGAAACTACATTGTAATTTACTGCCTCATTTTCGTGGAATTCCATATCTCTAAAATTAATATCTAACCCTTTATAGGTAATATAATCTCTTAACACCGGGATACCATTTGCGACTCCCTGGCTAGGTATAAGACTAAGATTTAAAAATATACTTACAGTGTCCTTAATAATATTTTGTATTTCACTGTTTAGAGAAATACCCAAGCTCGATTCACAGCTAGTTATTTTTTCATATAAATTTTTAAGATCTAGAGGTACAAAGTTTTGATATAGTAGCTTATTCTCCTTAAACAAATATATACGACCAATAACATGCAGTAAAAAGAATAAATCTATGTCGTTTTTTGCAATTATATAGTTTATATAATTAAAGTAATTAGATTTAAGTATATTAGAATTAAACTTTTTTTCAATTAAATTGAATCTTTCACCTGTATTACTAAAATACATATCAGGTAGATACTGTAAACTCTCAGGATTCGCAAATCCGGAAACTTCAGCAGGATTTGATATAAATCTAGTTGTTATAAACCCTCTATCAGTTAATATAAATATATTCGAATCATTTTGTGAAAAATATATTTCAACTTCATCTTCGTTGACTGCAGTGTAGTTATATGTTGGCCTATGCTTGTAAACTGGTTTTGGATTTAGCTCAGGCCCTAAATCAGTTAAATTTTCTGCATCTAGCTGATATAGATAAAATACACCTTCGCCACTAGTATCGTTTTCTAGAACCTCAGGTGGTGCTTGCCCTGGTGATGTTAACACTAATATAGAATCATCAGAATCTCTTATATCAAAAGCGACTATTTCTTCATCTTCAATTGTAGCTATAGTTTTAATTAGTTTATTCGAATACTTATTTCTAATAGCAATGTGTACCCCCTCATTCCGCGCTGATCTCCCGCCTAGGCGGAAAACTTCCGCATCATCAGTGTATCTATATCCAAGCAAGTTATTTCCTATTTTTACTGTCTCGTCTATAACTTCTTCCTCAATAATAATTCTATCAACTAATTTTAACTTACCGCATGGGTTAACAAAGCTATTATCATATAAATTAAGCTGTATTTCATTAGTGGAAGCTGATATACTGTAGAGAGTATCTGTTGAATTATCGTATGTAAACCTAGTCGCGCCCTTAAATAAAGTTTCTCCAGTGTCATCGTCCGGTGTTATGGGGAGAAAATTGCTATTTTTTGCAAAGCTTCCGGAGAAGGTATGAGCAGATGTATTGGTGGTTGTAAAATAAAAAAACGTTTCGTCATTATAGACAAACAAGGTACTATCAATGGTGTCGTCCAATACATTGACCCCCGGTACTTTATCAATAAAACTAAAAGGATCTATTTGTATTGGAAAAAGATTATCTTTAGCCATTTTAGTATCATCATTTCGTATATCATTTTTACCGCTAGATAATCCTAAAAAATAAGCATTACCATCTTTTGCTGAATTTTTAAAATTTAATAAATCTGTTTGCGAAATAATATTTAAAGCATACAAATTTAAATTATTTTGATTAAGAATTCCTAGATTTGTATCAATAAAGGATTGATCTATTACACTTCTAGGAGAGATTACTGGAGTAGTAAGCACATCCGCCTCATTAATCGGTGTGACAGTTCTATCAAATTCTAATTTATCTAAAATGCAGTTAGCAAAAAAAGTATCGGTAGATTGAAGAATACTAGAATTACTAGAAAACGTTTTACCAGCATACGCTACACCGTCTCTTACATTTACAAAACCGCTATAATCTGTACCACTTAAAGTAAATGACCCTCCCGTAGTATATTTAAAGTATTCAATCATTTTTTATAATTTATAAATTTAACATCGTTAATGTTAGTTGTTTTAGGTATCGCATTACTAATGTTAGTTAAAACAATATTTTTAACCTCGTCCTGAATACTCTCATTAGTTATATTTAAATTTTTAATATTAATATCAACTACGTTACTCTTATGCTTAAGATTTGTATTAATTGAGTTAACTAGATTAATATTATCAGTTAAGTTTCTCATACCACATGGTAGCGATATTGTAATAGCCTGTATATCGTTTAAATTAGAACTTAGTAAAACCGCTAGTATTTCGATTTCATCTAAAGGTTCTAGAGACAGATATAAATTATCAATCGCAACTCTATTTTCTTCAGGAGAGGCAGCATTGCGTAATATTTCTACACTTTGCAGTACATTGTTAGTATCTGCATAATACACAAATATATCACCAAAAAGTAATCTTTTTGTATACATTTGAAAGGCGTTTAGCTCGAAATTAAACAACTCAACTGAATTAAGATATAATTTACCTTTACCTATAATAGCATCAAAAGATATGAATATATTATTTTTTTCAAACAAATCAATTTCGAAATCATATTCAAAAGTTGTTTTGGCTACTCTAGCTGATAGAGAAATTCCTTCAGTGCTGTTATCAAAAAATCTATATGTAAATTTACACTTTTTCCCCGCTTTCTCAAATTTAATTCCACCATTTATTGCATTACTTTCTGACTCTATATAAAAATCACCAGTGTCGTTTTGCAATGTAAACCCTAAACCAAACCCACCGTTTTTATTTATAGTAGAAAAATAGTTACTTATTTTTCTGTCTACTGTAGAAATTTCACAAAAATTTGTAGGTGGTTTTACAGTAAGATCATTTTTCGCTATCCTAATATACTTATACCGTTTTGAAGGCTCAAAAATAAGATCACTCTTTTTATCAAAATAATATCTTTCAGTTACAGAGGTCTTTAAACTTGAATTTGTCATTATTAAGTTCTCTACTGTCTGATCATAAGTTTCATTAAACGAAGCAACTCCACCTAACGCGTCTTCTTTTGAAACGAGATCTGGATAAAAATATCTATCAACCCATGTTCCACGTTCTCCGACACCGCCTGATAGCCAAGTACATAAATAAGTCACATTTTCACTCTTATCGGTATTGTCGTCTAAATTATACACCCGGTCTGCTAAATCTGGTGTCTTAAACGAAAATGACCCACAGTCCGTAAATTTAGTGTCATTAATATTGATTTTATCGAAAGGTTGTAGGGACGACGGCGTGGTAAAATATGTAGTACCGGGCTTTATAACCAAATCATAATTATTGTAAACATAATTTAGCGCCAAGGTTTCATTTTCTTCACTATCAATGTCAGAAAAGATACTAGTGTAAGTTCTAAGATCTTGTGCAAAAATAGTTGTTTTAGATGTAGATAATAAATTATTAGAAGACGTAAAAGAATCTTGGGTATTAACTATGTTTTTTAAATTAAGAAAGTTAAATACCTGTGCATTATTATTACTCGAACTATAAAACAAATAATTTACCGGTAAGTTAAAATCACTATTACTATCTTTTACTTTACCTGCGCTATCATATGTGATGTATGAGGCATTATACGGCGATGGTAAAGTAAGGTTTAATTCTTGATCAAGCTTTATGTTATAAGAGTTAGTTACAAATTCATTATAACTGTAAGTTGGATTTAACCACTGTGCATAGACCTTATCACCGTTGCTAACAATAACATAGTTTTGTTTTGTTTCATCTATTTGTTTTGTAGAGTATAGATTAATATAACTGCTGGTTAAATATTTTGATAGATTATATTTTAGATTATATCCTGAAAGAGGTAACTGACTTTCTGAGACAAATAAAACTTCTCGTGTATCTGTAAATTCTTCCTCATCTTCAACAACGAGAAAATAGCGAATATTGTTTACACGTGTAGCCACTCTACATGTAAAGGGATCGATTAGTTCAATTTCAAAAACGCCCCCACTGACTGGGTCAATTATTGCTGTACCATAATTATCAGCTTCATAAATTACGTTTTGTAATTTAAAAGTACTTAGAGATGCTGGTTTAAATTTACAAAACGCATTTGCACTAAAGCCGAAATTTAAAGTAGAGGTATAATCATGCGGCTTTATGCTTGGTGAATTATATGTAGTAACACTATCCAACAAATAACTATCTGTGAGATAAAAGTTAGTATAATTTAGATTTTTAAAGCTTTGTGATCCAGATAGAGCATGAATAAAGTTTATTTTAAATCCCCCGTTGAAAGTTCGAGGAAATTGATCTAGCTCAATATTCATCGGACAAAAGCTAGCCTCTGCTGAGCTAAGTGCGCTTAGACTAGATTTTACTAAAGATCCCATTAACAATATTTATGCTGTGTCTTATTGTCCGCCTCCACTATCAGACACAGAACCGGCTCCACCTTTCGCAGGATCTTCCTTATAAACTTCGTTATCTAACTGAACAATAAAGTCGTCCTTTTTTGTAAGAAGGGTAAATCGTGAAGGATTGTACTTTTTGTTTAATAGATCTAATCCAATTAGATCCATGTCTTCTACAGATTGATAGTATCCTTCAGTTCGTATACTTATCGGTGCACTCAATGTTGTCGTTTCCCCTGTTACATAGCCTATATTTATTTTTAATACTACAGATTTTTTTAAAGCATAAGAAGAAGGTTCGTACACGTGGTGGTATGGATCAGACAGATATTTTGGAGCTACACCTTTGTTTACTTCAGGAAAAATAGAATCTTCTCTATAGTTACGGAAAACAGAAACGTCGGGCTCGAGAACCGGTGTACCATCACCCCAGTCAATTGCTACATAATTAGGAAATGTATGTGTATATACATCTACTAAATCTAACGTAAACTTAGTTACATCAAAAAGATCAATAGTTTCATATACTGTAGAGCCTCCCTTATTATTAGTAGATACAGAAAAAGTATAAGTGTTCATAGTATTAAAGCTGCAGCAGACAGCGGCGAAGGTGAAATATTAGTTGTTGTTAGTGAAGGTATAGTAGACGATAACACCATATTTATATTATCTAAATCTCGTATATTTTTTCCAGATTGCGTAAAGTTAAATGTAAATCTACTATTATTACATATATATGCTTCAGAATTTAAAAATCTTATTTCATCAACATATTCAAAAAGATAATTCATTAAAACAGGCCCCTTATTTTGATCCTTTAAAATAAACCCAATATTAAATTGTTGATTATCGCTGCTATAGGTTAATACCGGTGTACTACATTCAATATATACAGAACCATCTCCAGTTAAGTTTAGGAATGCAGCAGATGATACTGCTGGGCTACCTGTGGTTGGAAATATTTGCTCACTTGTATCCTTAATGTAGTTATACTTGTAAATTTCTGGATAAAATCTATCCCCCTTATAACCTAGCTGATCTCTCGCCATTTTACAATAGAATACATTATCCTCTACCTTAAGCCGGTTACTGACCTTATCAAAAAAGTTTGTATTAATAGCAAGGGAGTTTGTAAATGTACCTGGTGCTTGAAATATATTATCTTTATAATTAGTTCTCTCTATAATTAAATTACCGCTAGTCTCAATAAAAAGAGTATTATAAAAAATATCAAAATTAGTTACTGCAGTAGATAGTTCATTACAAATTGCAGTATTATATTTTGTAGAAATATAACTTAACCATTGTGTAAGCTCTTTAACAGCAGGTTTATTCCATGGTTGATTTATATTCTTTATATAAATTTTTCCGATATGGTCCTGCTTTTTAAAGAAACTTTCCCGCGCCGACGTTACATTAGAGATTGTGGTCTTAGAATCTACATTTCCACTATATTCAAAAGTTTCCTTGTTAGGGATATAATTAAATACAATGTTATCTGTAAACCGCATGCCATCATAATTTTTGACATCATTACCGGCGTTTCCAGAACCGCCAGATAACCGCACATCATAGGTAAAATTACCTGATAGTGACTCTTCCCAGGTACCTGTAGGATCACATAATGCTGTAAATATAGTTTTATTTGCAAAGCCTGGGGTGGATGAATACGGTGGATCTACATTGAAGAGACCAATTCCGGCTTCTGTTAATTCTGAAAAATAAAATTGTTCAGTACTAGTCGCATACCCACTTAGCTGAGAGATGTTTATATCACCAACGCGTGTGGCGCTTACAGGGTCAGTAAGAAACTCTGTATCAGAAAACATAAAATAAGCCCCTTCTTTAATATCGGCGTCAAGAGTCATGCTCTCCGGTCGCCCGTAATCTACATCAAGAAAATTTGAAGGTTGTTTTAAAGTTTGATATGGATTAAAATATCTAAAGAAAATATTATATGCAGAAGTGGGAAAGCTGGCCCAACTACCCGGTGTGTCAGGTAATAGCCCAGCAGGCCCTCTCCCTGTAAATCCGTTAGTAAATGTCGAGAGGCCCGATCTTATTGTTTCAACATATGTAGCTGTATCTGTCGTTTTATAGGAAAAAGTGTAACCCTCGCCATATAGATCATCAAAAAATTGATACCCGTTCATTAGCAAACTTTTAATTGTTGTAGGGGCTTCCAGAACAACGTTATTTCTATAGTAATCGTAATCCTTTACTAAACCAAAAATGTTACCAAATAAATCTTTTTTACTATCATCTATATATCCTTCATCAAACAGATAAGAAAGACTAGTATTTAGATCCCTATCTTGACCCATTTCAGAATTATACCCAATAAAGGCAGTACTGTCTCTATCTGTATTAGGCTGGTTTATTGCAATTCCTTTACTAGCGTTATTAATTGATCTTGAGGTGTCAATAATAAAGGTTAATATATTTTCTGTATTTGTAAATAAATTAGGATCCGGAAATATATATAATTGATTTGGTGGGTATTTCTTTTTAGTAAAGAACTTTAGACGCCGACCCTCGATCACTACGATCGCAGAATTTTGTGGTCTAAAAAATCCTAAATCCCTTTCACTTACAACCTCACCAGAAAAAACAGAAGCGGTAGAGGGATAGTCTTGATTTAAAAAATTTGCATAGGGCTTTTGTGCTTTAAATAGTACGGGGATATTACCATTTTCATCTAACTCAGGCTCTCCGTTATTATCTGTAGCGAGATAGTAAAAATCTGCGCCCATAAACTTTTCTGTTAGTTTTCTCTTATTACTAAACAATGAGTCGTCTTTAACATCAAAATTTAAAGTTTCGCGTCCCTCTTTTAGAGCAATTAAATCTTCGCCAACATTAGCAAAGACCTGAGACACTAATGCATCATTATCAGCTAAAAATATGTTGTCCTTTGGAAGCCCTGTTGGGTCATACCCTCTAAATGTTTTCCCATATTCATGCGCGTCAGGCGCTCTATTAAAATATTGTGAAAAATTATCAAAGTACTCTGTAATCGAAATTGATAAATTTTCTTTAATTTTTGTTATATCATAATCTTTAGCTGCTGTGCTTCGATTCTCTAAAAAGTTAATAACGAGATCTATAGCAGCTTGCTCTGATCCTAACGAGCTTCCCTTTACTTTAGCCTTTGTTGTCGCGTAATGAAGCTTCTGTCGCTTTTTTCTATAATAAGAAATAATATCTCTTATTTTTTTACTATAGAAAGACATTGCTACTTCCATATCATACGGATCGGTAAAATCTAACTGGGTAAGAAACGTTCTTTCTGCGTTAGTAGAAAAATTTAAAGTGATATCTCTTAAAAAGTCACGATATCTTTCGATAATTATATCTTTATTATTTTTACTCTTCTTTTCAGCCTTAGTATTCCATCTATTAATATAAGTGCTATAAAATTCTGTCAGTGTTTCTGGCTGGTAGGCTTCACTAACAGTCTCAATAAACTGTACAAAAGAAAATGGTGTAAATTTATCTAACGCATCGTCAGGATTGACGTTTGGATTAGTTATAGATAAATCTATCTCAGGGTAGCCTGTAACAATAGTATCCATTAAACATATTTATCTCTAGAACAGAGATAGACTACTAAATAAGGAGTTTCGAATCATAACATCAAATATATTGTTATCTCCTTCGAGTGAACTAAGAGGTGTATTATGATCTATTGTTGTTAATGCATTTGTATAATCTATTAACCCGCCCTCAATATTGTTTGCGTATGCTGCGGATAAGCTATAAAATTTATAAAACGTATTTACATCTGTAATGCTATCATATGTTGCCGGTAACACTAGAGGCCATCCCCAGTACGGTCCACCACTAGTTTGTTCAGATGTAGTAAATCCACTAAGCATATAAGTCTGAAAATTACCAGACTTAGAATATGCAGCTCCACTTAATGCAGATATTGGTTGGTAAGTATTTAACCTTGTATAAGTTTCACTAAATTTTTCATATGCTACGATATCAGTTCCAGCAGAAACTTCATAAGTTGTTGAATCTATTTCTGCGCTTAAATTTTTACCATACGTTACTTTTGTTGCGTGACCCTGCGGATCATAATTTTCATCAAATTTATTTTGTGTTCCTCTAAACTTATTATAGTTTATACTAAGAACGCTCATCAATCTATCCACTAACTCTGGTTGCTGAGCTAGAGCTCTATCAAACACAATACCATCATCATCCACCATTTCGGCTAAATTAATAAGAGAAGTAATATCACAATAATCTATGTCACTATTGTTTGATGTAAAGTTTTGGATTTTTTCCCAAAGTTTTTTACCTAAGGTAGTATAACCACTACTCACATTACCAAATATAGTTCCCATAAAGTCGGTAAATAAAATATTTTTATCTAATAGAATTTCCTGGAATCGTAAATCTTTTATTGTTTGCTCAAAATCAAATTTTTCATTTTGCTTATACGCCTGATAATAATCTTTTGGATAACAGGTAAAAGCCGCGTAGCCAGTTACTGTATTTGTTGTTGATGTTGCAGTATTTTCATATGGACATTTTGCACTAAGAGTTAAATAAGCGGGCTCGCCTGAAATTGAAGCAAGAGTTTTATCATTAAATGTCAACAGCCCTCTATACCAAAATTTTGTAGGAATTGAAGATATAGTATCGAACAAGCTACTAATTGTGTAATGAGTTGTGGATACAGAAACACCACTAACCCCAGGTACTATCTCAGGAGACTTTCCGGATAATAGTTCAAAAATTGGCTCTCTATGGCTAGATAGAGCCTTCATTGTATAATTACCGGTATTTTTTGGCAAAATAAAGAATGGTATACCTAGCCCCTTGTATTGTACTGGTGAAATTTTAAAAGTCTCTACACTATCACCTTCTCCAGGAATGCCATTTGATGTTACTGATATACTGCTAATACTTTGAGCTGATGTTGGACCTACTAAAGATGATAGCGTAACTGTAAAGTTGTTTGTGTAATTATTATTTTTATATCCAGTAGTGCTGTTAGAAAAAATATTGTCTCTGTCCTTAAACAGGGATATATTAATATGTCTAGAAGGTGCTTTTTGTTCGTTAGTTTTAAAATATAATATCTCTTCACCCGAACTTCCAACATTAACACTCGATATATGGGTACTTAAAGTATTAACTATTGCAAAGGCTGATGGTCCTTTACCAGAAGCATGGTTATTACCACTTAAACGCATATATATGTTAGCAGAAGAAAGAGCAATTTTGTTTATTTCTTCGTATTCAGATCCGGATAGGGTATCTATATATTGTTTTTTATAAAATGAATTAAACGTTTTAAGGTTATTAAACTTGTTAGCATCTAAATTGTAATAATTAGGAACATCACAGCCCGATATAGAAAAGTATATATCTTGAAAGTCTTGATAAAATGGAGACTGTGAATTAATTGTTATAGCACTAGAAAACTCACCTGCTGATAATTCTAGTATATTTGTTTTAGTTGGTCCAGCAGTAACGGTAAATGTGTTGGTTATATAATCTAATATGTTAATATCAGTACTATAAGACGCTAAAATTGAGTTATTATTACAGTCTCGTAACACCATCCTTACGTTGTATACACCCGGGTATTGATAAACATGTGTACTAGTCAACGCGTTTCCATAGGTACCATCACCAAAGTCGAAGGTCGCTTTTAAGGTGTTGTATTGAGTAGATACCGCCTCACCACCTAATGAGCTAGGTATACGCGCCTTA
>Ga0209756_1003862_pt1 | contig 11897 bp, 20 predicted proteins | sample ETNvirenome_6_85_FD_184071 | JGI IMG/M metagenome (GOLD analysis project Ga0209756, IMG submission 184071) | Marine viral communities from the Pacific Ocean - ETNP_6_85 (SPAdes) (version 3) | ecosystem: Environmental > Aquatic > Marine > Oceanic | place: Pacific Ocean | collected 2013-06-19
ATAGATACTATAATGAATTCAGAGAACGAAGACGAGTAATGGACAATCTTTCCATCATTTTATTTGTAGTTACTTCCCTTTCTCTCTTTGGAGGAGCGGTGTGGTTAATGTATAGTGCTGGGATATCAAAACCAGTAAGAGATTATAATGCAGGCCGTTTGAGTGGGACGTGGACTACGGAAGTAGTAAAACCAGTTCATCCAGAGATGCAAGGAGTGGAACCAGGTACCCAGTTAATGGGGGTAACTTTTAAATCAAAGGAAGTTACGGAATGTGATCTCGAAGAATATAAAGATCTTCAAGCACGTATAGAAGAATTAAGAGCAGAATTAGGAGGAGAAGATGAAGAAGAGGATGACGATGATGGTGGTGATGTGGTAATATCTAGAGCATGATATATAAGGAGGTTAAATTTTAGTAAATGAAAACATTAACAATTAAAGAATTTGTTGCTGATTCTGAAACAATTATTAAAAGGGTAGAGAGAGGTGAGAAGATTGCTGTGACGGATGGGGAAGTGAGTGCTGTTTTAGTACCTTCGAATGAATACATTTATAAGCATCAGAATAATGACGGACCTTGATATAGACAGTTTATAAATTGTCTTACTTGACTTATGTTATCTTTTTCTCTATACTTATAAAGTCAACACCTCAAAGCAATGACGCTTACTTCAAAGTTTAAAAAGGATATCGGCACTTTACGTGCTGCTGTCAACAGAGAAATTTTTCTAGATGTAAAAAATCCAAAACTTTATAAGAAAATTAAAAGATATTATCAAAATGAAGTAGTTTTAGATGGAGAAGATCCAGATAGAGATTATAGTCTCATAATCGAATGTATTAGACAAGACATTGGAACTGCGGAGGTGCAAAGATGAAATGGGATGTTAAACTGTATGTTGGTGGTACCGTATTCACTGAACAAGTTCAAGCAGTTAATCGTGATGATGCATTAAAAACTGCTAAGGCACGGAATCCTACTGCTAAAGTTATTGGAGTTAACCCCGTTGTAGGACAATGAAAGTTCTTTTTGAAAGAGAGGGTTTCCGATTTATTGAAAAGGGAATCATTGAACTAAATGGTAAACCCGATTATCGGTTACAAGAGCAGGATTATTATACTCGTAAATGGTATGATGCGTATCTCTTTGATAACGCTATGCAATGTACTCTGGCAATGGAAGATATTGAATATGCTAAATGGTTAACTGATAAACCTTGTTATGTGGGAGATAAAGGACCGCGATGATTCTTCCTGGAACTACCGTCACAGTTAAGGATCCTACCTCTATCTACAGAGGGTACGTGGGATTTGTGCAGAGAATTAGTGGTGATAAAGCTGCTGTACTCTTTGATGATTATTCTCCTTGGGAGAAACTGATTACTATTCCCATTAAGCATTTGCATGAAGGGGGAACTTTACCAAAATCTAAATTCTTGAGTTAAATGAAGAGAAAGATTGATCCAAGTGAATATATGGTAGATGGATGGGATCGTCAAGGTACACCCACCTATGTGCGGGGTTCACGCCATAATAAGATTGGTATGACTATTATGTGGACATACTATGTTCTTATTATTTTCATGGTTGTTAGATTGATATGGGTAGTGAATCAATGAAAGAAGAACTTCTACGCTTACTTAAAAAAGATTCTTATCGGAAGGGTGAGTTTACTCTTTCTTCTGGTAAGACAAGTGAGCATTATGTAAATTGCAAACCTGTAACATTAAGTGGTAGGGGACTTACTCTTGCCAGTTTATCCATGCTTATGCATGTAGAATCAGATTCTGTAGCAGTAGCAGGACTAACCTTGGGTGCGGATCCTTTAGTAGCGGGAGTTGCTGTTGTAGCGGCTTTAGATAGTAGGATGTTGAATGCTTTAATTATTCGGAAAGAAGCAAAGGGACATGGAACTCAGGCATGGATAGAGGGTCCTTTACCTGCTAAAGGAACCAAGATTACTGTGTTAGAAGATGTCGTTACCACTGGGGGTTCTGCTCTCACCGCTGTTGAGAAACTGAGGGATGTGGGATATGAGGTTAAAAGAATAGTTGCTTTGGTAGACAGGCAAGAAGGGGGTGCTGAAGCCATAAAAGAATCGGGATTGGAATTAATATCTTTGTTTACATTGGAGGATTTTGATGAGTGAGTTTCAATCTGATATTAAAAATAGAAAGTATGATGAGGAAGGCAACGAGTTAGATAAGCATGGTTTTAGAATTAAAAGATATCCAGATGGAATAGAATCAGTTCGCAAGTCTGTTGAGAATTGTGAGCAGATGTGTGGATTGGATAGAAAAGTAATGGCAGAATTACTTAAAGGTGAGTGGTATCACTCGGCTACATTAGATCACACTGGTAGAACTTCTAAGAAGATTGTGATAGAATACGACATTAAGATGAAAGAGTGAATAATTTTAACCTACAATTGAAAGATCTTATTCATGTTGAGAGGAATCTTATTCCTGGAGACTTGTGTGATCATACTCGTGAAGTAATTGAATCGCGAGAATGGATGTCCCATAGTTGGTATAGGGCGACTGATAATTCTTACGTTTCTGAAGAAACGATGGAATTGGATGTGCAGAATATAACCCCAGAGATGCAAGAGTTGTTTACTCCTTTAATAATACAAGCCTGTAATACATATAGTGAGAAGTATTCATTTAAAGGGTGTGACAGAACACAAGAAGTAATACATAAATTTTCATCAATTCGTTTTAATCGTTATAGCAATGGTCAAATTATGCGTCAGCATATAGATCATATTCATTCTCTCTTTGATGGGAAAGACAAAGGAATACCTGTTCTCACTTTAATATTAAATCTCAATGAGGATTATGAAGGTGCTGATTTATTCTTCTGGGATAACCATATTGTTAAACCGGGTAAGGGTGATGTTGTTATATTTCCTTCTTTATTTTTATTCCCTCATGGGGTTACCGAAGCAAAGAAGGGTAAACGTTATTCGGCAGTATGTTGGGCCTGGTAATTCATCTTCAATAAATAAATACGGAACTTAATTTAAAATCATGGCATTTAAAGGAACATCAGGGAAGTCTTCTAGCGGTGCATCCATGTCGAAATATGATGTGGAAGTAGAGGAAAGACTACGGAAATTGGAAGCAGCAGTGACGGCTCTTCAGTCTCATTCTCATGATGGAGGTGGTGGTAGTACTGCTGTTGTAGAAGGACAAGTATCCACCGCCCTGCAAGAAGTTGGTGCTATTAAGGATGCATTACATACAGCTTTTCCTGGGAGATTCTAAGTAGTTTTTGAATTAATATTATGAAAAAATTTGCATTTAAACCTTGGGGTTGGGCATTAACTCTACACGAAGGTTCTGATTATAAAGTGAAACAGATTTATATCAAACCCAATCAACAATTCTCTTTGCAGTATCATAAGGAACGTGAAGAGCATTGGACCATTCTTGAGGGAATTACTACCATTACTCAAGGAGATACTGAAACAACTATAAGACCTGGAGAATATGCATATATTCCTAAAGAAGGAATTCATAGATTGAATGGTGGGGAGAAGGGAGTTACTTTCATTGAGGTTCAAAGGGGCAAATGCAATGAGGATGATATTGTACGGATTGCCGATGATTATGGGAGAAGTTGACAGTAAATTTCTTTATAGGTATAATAAATAATAAGACTCTAGATGAATTATTAGATGAGTGAGTATAAGAAGACGGCACTGGTTTTAGGTGCTGGTGGTTTTATAGGAAGCCATATGGTAAAGAGACTCCGGTCAGAAGGATACTGGGTACGTGGAGTAGATCTTAAACGTCCAGATTATTCTGATACTGAAGCTCATGAATTTATACAAGGAGATCTTCGTGAGGTAGATTTTGTTCGTCGCGTCCTAGAGTTTAAGGGATACTCAGGTAATTTTTATAATTCGGTTCCTTATCGATATATTGAACCTTTTGATGAGATATATCAGTTTGCTGCTGATATGGGGGGTGCAGGATTTGTATTCAGTGGTGAGAATGATGCAGAGATTATGCATAATTCTTGTACGATTAATTTGAATGTCTTAGAAGAACAGCGTAAGTTAAATGAAACTTTTGGGGAAGAATCTTCGTGGAAACAAACAAGGCCTTCTTTAAATTACGAAACTAAAATATTTTACTCTGGTTCTGCTTGCATGTATCCGGAGCATAACCAATTAGATCCTGATAATCCTGATTGCCGTGAAGAATCCGCATACCCAGCAGCACCAGACTCAGAATATGGATGGGAAAAACTCTTCTCTGAACGTCTCTACTTTGCTTACAATCGCAACCATGGTATTCCCGTTCGTGTTGCTCGTTACCATAACATCTTTGGTCCCGAAGGAACCTGGGACGGAGGCAGAGAGAAAGCTCCAGCTGCAATCTGCCGCAAGGTTGCTAAACTCCCGGAGGAAGGAGGAACTATCGATGTGTGGGGTGACGGTGAGCAGACTCGTTCCTTCTTGTATGTTGATGAGTGCATCGAAGCGACTAGAAGGTTAATGGATTCTGAGTTCATGGGACCAGTTAATATTGGTTCTGAGGAAATGGTAACTATTAATCAGTTGGTAGATACTGCTGCAAAGGTTGCTGGTAAGAAAGTGGAGAAGAATCATATAGATGGACCTTTAGGAGTAAGGGGACGTAATTCTAATAATGATGTGATTCGTGAGAAGTTGGGATGGGATTATTCTCAGACTTTAGAAGAAGGTATTGGAAAGACATATAAGTGGATTGGTGAGCAGATTGATAATCAGTACACTGAATTCACAGGGGTAGATAAAAACGGTTTATCTTGGCATCCTGTTTGATAAAATTATGAAAGTTACTATTCTTGGATCGGGTGGGCAAATTGGTGCCTATCTTACAGCTTATCTACGTGATAAAGGACATGAAGTTACAGAGTTTGATGTAGTTAATGGGGAAGATGAAGATCTAACTCAAATACCTAATAGGAAACTCATGCGGGACATCCGTATGACAGATTTTGTATTCTTTTTGGCATTTGATGTTGGGGGTTCCCATTACTTGAAGAAGTATCAACACACTTTTGATTTTGTTAATAACAATGCTCGTATTCTCACGAATGTTTTTCAGTATTTGAGTGAGTATAAGAAACCATTTATTTTTGCTTCATCTCAGATGAGTAATATGAGTTATTCTCCTTATGGGGTATTGAAAAGAGTTGGTGAACTTTATACTCAAACTCTTAAAGGATTGACTGTTAAGTTTTGGAATGTCTATGGTATTGAGAAGGACATGGAGAAAGCCCATGTTATTACTGACTTCATTCGTAAAGGATTTGAAGAAGGTGAGTTTGAGATGATGACTGATGGAACAGAAGAGAGACAGTTTCTTTATGCAGAGGATTGTTGTGAAGCACTAGAAACTATAATGGAATCTTATTCAGATTTTAAACCCACGGATCCTTTGCATGTTACTTCTTTTAATTCTACATCCATTAAGGAGGTTGCTCACATTATTCAAGGACAGTTTAATTTAATTGGAAAGGATGTAAGTATTAAACCTGGACTTGCAAAAGATAGTGTTCAACTTGATAAAAGGAATGAAGCAGACAATTACATTATAGGGTGGTGGACACCCAAAACAGGTATAGATAAAGGTATCGCTAAAGTATTTGAGGAGATGAAAAAGGATTATGAATAACGATTTACAAGCATTTCTAAACGAACCTCATTGTGATTTGGGTCCTAATGCTCAAAGATTATATGATTTAGTATCTTCTATGAAGAACGCCAGGTTTATGGATCTTGGAGTTCGATTGGGTCCTTCTTCTGCTATTATGTCAGTGGGTGCGAAGGAAAAGAATAATAAAGTTCATGGGGTAGATGTTCATTGGGATGGTTTTCAAACTACTGGTGCTAGGTTTGTTAATGAAGATTATATGTGTTACCTAGCGGATAGTGTAACTCTTGGTAAGGTATGGGATGAAGAACCTTTTGATGTTATCTTTGTGGATACTCTTCATACCAGAGAATTTGTTCTAGCGGAACTTTATTTCTGGGTGAATCATTTGAAAGAGGGTGGTTATTTAGTTTTCCATGATACTCATCTTATTAATCGTGGAGATTATGTGATTGGTGGAAGAGCTCATGCTACTCCTGATGAAGCAGTAACAGATTTCTTTGGACTTCCTACTGAAAGTTGTCAAGGTGGGGAACATGAATCGATAACTCTCAGTGAATATGGAGATGATGATATAGAGTTAAAGCATTATACTGAAAGTTATGGGATGACGTTTGTAAAGGTAAAACAATTATCTGCTATTGAAAGATTTAAGAGTAGAATAGATTGGGATGATGTTTTTGAGCAAAGGAACTGGATGGTTGATTTGCATCTTAATAAAGAACGTTCAGATGCAGTAGGACACGAATGGAATTTGGATTTTGATAACATTGAAAATGAATTAGTTATTACTCCATGACATATTCAGTATCTCATTGGTCAGGTAGATTAGGAAATAATATTCAGCAAGTAGCCAATTGTATTATGGCTGCAGAGAAGATGTATGTTCCGATGGATCAGGATTTAGGCCATGAGATTATTGGTAGATTTGGATTGTATTTGGGAGAAAATGAGAATGTTATTAAGGGGAGGTTTTATTCTTGGGAACCTTTAGTTCATTGTGAGCATGGGTGTTATGAGGGTGGAAATGAAATTGGAGTAAGTAAAGAATATGTTTATAAGAATATGAATAGAGTTTGTAAGAGATTTATTGCTCCTCAATTAAGTCTTCCTAAGAAGGAAGTAATAGGAGATGATACAATTGTTATGCATCTTCGCAGTGGTGATAATTATCATCGTATTTTTGATCCTCCTACCAATTATATTCCCAATCCTCTTATATTTTATTTAAATCTAATTGAATCCTTTGATAAATGTATTCTTATTACAGAAGAAGATAGAGAAAATCCTATTGTTCATGAGTTAGTAAAGATTGATAAGGTTCAAATCCAATCATCTACGGTAGCAGATGACTTTGCTACTCTTATGAATGCTAAAAATGTAGCACTCTCTGGGGTAGGAACTTTTGCCATGGCAGCAGCGTTGTGTTCAAAGCATATAACTAATCTTTATACTACCGATTTATTGTTGACAGAGCATCTAAATTATACTATGCTAATGGATACTGATGTCACAGTCCATGTAATGGAATTGGAAAATTATCTTCCAGTGTTTCCCTGTAGTTGGAGAAATACTGAAGAACAACGTAAGTTTATTTTAGAGTATCGATGAAAGTATTTGTAACTGGATGCGCTGGATTGTTAGGTGCTAATTATACTCGACATTTATTGCATAATGGACATGATGTAGTTGGTATTGATAATTTGTCTGGGGGTTATAAAGCTTTTCTTGCTAAAGGTGAGAAGTTTGAATTCGTAAAACTTAATTTAGAGAAAAGAAAGAAAGTTGCGGACTTATTTAAGGAACATGAACCAGAGGTTCTGTTTCATTTTGCTGCTTATGCTGCTGAAGGACTTTCTCCTTTTATCCGGAACTATAATTATAGGAATAATCTTATTTGTTCTGCCAATTTAATTAATCCTTGTATTCAATATGGTACTAAGATGGTGTTTACATCTAGTATGGCAGTTTATGGGGAGCAAGAACCACCATTTACAGAAGTAAAAAAACCACAACCTATTGATCCTTATGGGATTGCTAAGTATGCTGTAGAGTCTGATTTAAAATTAGCTCATCAACAGTTTGGATTGAGATATAATATTGTGCGTCCCCATAATGTTTTGGGTGTCTATCAGAATATTTGGGATAGATATCGTAATGTTATTGGTATTTTTATTCGTAAGACTCTTAATGGGCAACCTATACTTGTGTATGGGGATGGTGAACAGACAAGAGCTTTTTCAGATATCCAATATTATATGGAACCATTTGATCGTCTTTTAAATGATGAATTTGATGGAGAGTTATTTAATATTGGTGCAGATAAGTATTTTACTCTCAATCAAGTAGCAGAAACTGTTCAGTCTATTGGGCATAAGTATGGATATGATGTTCCTATTGAGCATGGAGAACCTAGACATGAAGTAAAGCATGCTTATTGTGATCATACTAAGGCAAAAACCTTACTTCAATTTAGAGATGGAACTGTCTTAGAAGAATTGATTGAGGCGATGTTTGTGTGGGCAATGAAAGAGCCTAATAGAAAGGTGAAGGATATTGAATATGAAATCACTGATGGCATTTACGATTATTGGAAAAACTAATGAGTGAAGAAAATAAAGTTCCTAATTATTGGACACGCTATTCTAAAACTGATCATAGTAAGTTGAGGCATAATTTTCCTGGTTCGGAAAATATAGAACAAAATTATTCTCAATCAATGCAAGATATGTTTGCATTGAGTATGGTGAATGGAAAAAGGAATGGTGTGTATGTAGAAATAGGTGCAGATCTTCCTCGGATAGTTAACAATACATACTTGTTAGAAAGTGAGTTTGATTGGCTCGGGGTTTCTTTTGAACTGGATGGTAATAAGGTAAGTTACTTTAATACTATTAGAGAAAATAAATGTCAGTGTCAAGATGCTACGAGATTTGATTATGATGTTCTTTTCTTGGAAAGAAACTATCCACCTCAGATAGATTATCTTTCTGTTGATATTGATCCTGCTGATCAAACTTTACGTGCTTTGCAACGGTTGCCTTGGGATAGATATAGATTCTCTGTAATTACATTTGAGACGGACATATGGCATGATGGTGCTGACGTTCAGGACGAACAAATTAATTTTCTAGAGGGATTGGGTTATGAATTAGTAGTTAGAAATGTGGCTAATGAGGGAAATCCTTATGAGGATTGGTGGATAGATCCTAAAGTAGTGGATCCGGAAATTGTTAAAAAATTTAAGCAAGTAGGAAGACGTGCTAAAGAGTCTCCCGAATGCATCTTTAGGAGTTAAAAATGCTATTAAGTTATCCAGGATTGGTTAGTCAATTTAATTGTAAGGTTAGTGGTGTCATTCATGTTGGAGGACATATTGGAGAAGAATTGGATGTATATAATGATCAGAATGTAGAGAATCTTATTATGTTCGAACCTCAGAAGCATTGCTTTGAGCAGATTGTAGCAAGAGTGGGGGAGTTGGGTATGGATGTTAAGTTAGTTAATAAGGGGTTGGGAAATAGAACGGAGACGATGGAGATTGTTTCCGAACCTACTGGATTATGTGGTTCTCTCTTGAATCCTAAAGAGGTATATAATTTTCCGGATTTGCAGAAGGAACGATGGACTCATAAAGAGATGGTTCAGGTAGCAAAGATGGATGATGAGATTCCTGAGGATCATGTTTATAATTTTTTGAATATGGATACCCAAGGATATGAACTTGAAGTATTAAAAGGTGGAGTAAGAACTTTGGAAAAGATTGATTATATCTATACTGAGGTTAATAAGATAGAAGTTTATGAGGACAATGCGTTGGTGGAAGAGCTTGACGAATTCCTGAAAGGATATGGTATGATAAGAGCAAAGGAATGGTGGCATGTCCATGGATGGGGTGATGCTTTTTATATACGAGAGAATCTTATATGAAAAAAATTTTAAAGTGGCTTAAAAAAGTTTGGAGTTGGGGGATGGATAAGTGAAAGTCTTTGATTCTTTTAGATTTTTTAATGAACTTGAACTTTTAGAAATAAGATTTAATTTACTTTACGATGTAGTGGATCACTTTGTTATTACAGAGTGTCCTTATACTATAAGTGGTGAAGAGAAACCTCTTTATTATTGGGAAAATAAGGATAGGTTTTCTAAATTTAATGATAAGGTTATACATGATGTAATGGAGGAGATTCCTGATGACTTTTCCAGATATATTGAGAAACAAAAGTATCATACTGCTTATGGCGATATTGATCATAACTGTGGTAAACGTTATATTGATATCCCAGTTAGATATCAAAGAGATATCTACGCTAGAAACTATACTGCGTATTCTTTAGAGAAAGCAGGAGTTGCTAATGATGATATTATTATTACCAGTGATGCTGATGAAATTATCAACCCACTTATTTTAGAGAACTTGGAGTGGTTTGATTCTTATAACCACTATGCTGCTTTACAAAGAACTTTTTATTATAATTTAAATACGCTTTATCAAGATGAGTGGATGGGTTCTAGGGTTTGTACTTGGCACAAATTGAAAGATGTGTCAGTGGATAAACTTCGTCAAAGTCATCCAGATTCTTATAGACTGGAGAAAGGTGGATGGCATTGGAGTTACTTTGGTGGAGCTCAAAGATATAGAGAAAAGATGGCAGCATGTGCAGATAATCAAGCTAATATTCCAGAGATAGTGGATAATGCTGAAGATAGAATTGAAAAAGGATTGGATCCTTTGGGACGGGGAGTAAGTTATCGTGCTGTTCCTATTGATGATTCTTTTCCCGATTACATTGTCGCCAATCAAGATAAATATTCTGATTTTATTAAACCATGGAACTAATTGAAGGAGTAGCACTCTCCAAACTTTGTGATTATTCTTTTGGAGATCAGTCTGGACAATGGAGTAACATTTATACTTCTTTTATGGAGGAAGCTAATCTTACTAATGTAGGTTTTGTTACTAAATTGTTTGAGGTTCAAGAGGAGAGGAATTATATGACTCTTTTCATTGATAATATTCGTTTGTATAAGAGAGATATCAAAGAAGTTAAACCAGAAGATAAAGAGTATGTTAATTCATTAATGGAGAAGAGTAATCTTCTTGAATTGTGTTCTCACTTTTCTACAATGAATTTTATTATCTTCACTAATTTAGAAGATACTCCAATTGATGAATATGTTTTTGGATACATTCCTGATAATGTGTTGTGCATTTCCGCTATAAATGCTGAAGCATATGGGGGTAAAGTGATTCCTGCTCCTTATGGACTTCAGAGAAGAATGACTCCAGATGATAATAGGATTGATAATATTGAAAGGATTATGGAGGATATACCTCCTACTACTAACTTATTGTATATAAGTCATGCTGACAGTACTCATGAAGAAAGATTGGGTATTAAAGAAATGTTTGCAGATAAAGAGTGGGCATCAGTTCATAAAGAGAAGGTAGATCATCCTACGTTTATGAGGAATATTTGTGAACATAAGTTCATGATTTGTCCCAGAGGAAATGCTATTGATTGTCATCGTAATTGGGAAGTTCTTTATATGAGAAGAGTTCCTGTGATGAAGAGGTATAAATGTTTGGAGGTTTTATATAAAGACTATCCTGTATTGTGGGTGGATAAGTATGCTGATATTACTGAAGAACTTTTGATTAAGAATAATCATTTATTTGAAGAAGCACAAGAGATGGATATAACTCCATTGACACTTCCCACATTTTTTGATAGTATAGTATCTAAAGCACTCAATCAATAATATGCTGGTCAATGAAATATATCTGGGTTCTGGGATAGGAAATCAGATTTGGACATCAGTAGTAACGAGAATAATTGCTGAGAAGTTGGGATATAAGTATGGTATTAAAGGTAAAGAACTCTGGAAGGGAGCAGGTTGGATGCCTTTCTTCTGGGGTGAAGAAGTAGTAGGTGGAACTAGTCCGGATGGTGGCCCACCTGATACTCTTCCTGATGGTATTAAATATTATTACCGGGAACGTCAAGAAGGACATCATATTTCCGGACGTGAACATCATGATATGAATCCGATTGATCAGGGATTATTTTTTCTTCCTGATAATACAAAACTGGATGGATCACTACAGAATATGCTGTACATTGAAGATCGTAAAGATGATATTCGTGAATGGTTAAAGATAGATGAGGATAAAATCATTAGAGATTATTCTGCTGATGATATATGTGTTATCCATTTTAGAGGAGGAGATTACTCTACAGGG
>Ga0209756_1003863_pt1 | contig 11897 bp, 17 predicted proteins | sample ETNvirenome_6_85_FD_184071 | JGI IMG/M metagenome (GOLD analysis project Ga0209756, IMG submission 184071) | Marine viral communities from the Pacific Ocean - ETNP_6_85 (SPAdes) (version 3) | ecosystem: Environmental > Aquatic > Marine > Oceanic | place: Pacific Ocean | collected 2013-06-19
CAAAATACACCAAACGCCTTAAAGGCGTGGAGACTCTTGAAGCCAAGACCGACTTGGATTTCTTCAAGACGGACAGAAACGGAGAAAAGGTAAGCTTAAATGGACTCACAAGAAACGACACGGACAAGAACATCAGAAAAGTGTTCGGGACTATTGATGACTTCCTTCTTACTAGTCTCTCTAGCCAGTTGGATAGTCTTTCCTTCATTAGGGAAGGTAGCACAAAAAGGAAAGAAATCCTTGCGAAATTCCTCGATTTGGAAATATTTGAAAAGAAATTCAGATTAGCGAACGATGACGCCTCCGATATGAAAGGGGCGTTGAAGCGCATCGAGGGCAGAGAATACGATGTTGAGATAGAGGAAGCCCAAAAAGAACACAAAGAATGTGAGGGCAAGCTATCTAAAAAAGAAGCTCTTTGCGAGAAAGGAAGAGAAGAAGTCGACCGACTGGTTTCCGAGATGGCCGACATCGACGCCAAGATTGATGCTATTCCAGCAGAGATAATCAATATTATACAGGTTCGACGAGAATCTAAAAAAGAAGCTCTTTGCGAGAAAGGAAGAGAAGAAGTAGGGCGACTGGTTTCCGAGATGGCCGACATCGACGCCAAGATTGATGCTATTCCAGCAGAGATAATCAATATTATACAGGTTCGACGAGACATTCGAAACAAGAAAGTTGATCTTCTAGCATCCCAGAAGAAGTTGGACGAGGACAAGAAAGAACTAAAAGACAAAAAGGTCCTCGTTGTCAAGATAGGCAAATTCCTTGAAGAGTACAACATTACAGACCTTAACAAGAAATGGGAAAGGATAGGCAAACTAAACCAAAAAACGCAGATCTTTAAAAGAGAGATGCACACAGTCAAGAAGAAGATTGATACGCTTGACGAACCCGGGTTTATTAAGGGCTGCAAGTGTCTTCACGACGCCGAAGAGGCACTAGCCGATTGGCCCAGGCTGGAGAAACTTCTAGAAGAAATGGAACAAGAAAGGATCGACCTGGAACCCGAAGTTGTTGCCGAACATATTCGGAAACACACGGCCCTGACAGACAAAAGAAACGAAACCTCCAGAGCGGTTACATCGATCGAGCTTCAGATCGCCCGCAATAAGAACACCATCAATCGCTTGGGCCATGAGTTAGCCGCACTCAAGAAAAAAGAAACGACCTATGAAGAGAATAAAGAAGCAATCGAGAATCTAGAAGAACTCGCCGAAGAGAAGTCAACTCTTGACGAGCAGCATCGCACAACCAAAACACAACTGACAAAATGTGAAAATGAGGTAGTCTCACTTCATCGTCTCATCGGCTCCCTGGAACAGAAGGTCCAGAATATCAAAGACCAGAAGGTTGACTACCTCGATCTCCGTGAGCAATACGCAGCCTACGACCTTTATATGCGCTGTATGCACCCTAACGGCATCGCTTACGATGTGATCAAAAAGAAGCTTCCCGTCATCAACCAAGAGATAGCAAAGGTCCTGGCGAACCTGACAAACTTCGAAGTCCTCTTTGAGGAGGACGGAAACAGGCTTGACATCCTCATCAAACATCCAAGCCACGAGCCCAGGCCGCTCTCTATGGCCTCTGGGGCCGAGAAGACGATGGCTGCTATGGCCATCCGTCTTGCCTTCCTGGCCGTCTCTAACCTGCCTACAAGCGACATTATGGTGCTTGATGAACCGGGGACAGCGTTGGACGAAGAGCACCTACAGGCGTTCACACAGCTTTTAGATATGATCAAGGTTCATTTCAAAACTGTTCTTCTCATATCCCACTTGGATTCTCTGAAGGACGTTGTGGACACTACTCTTGATATTTCTCAAAAAGAAGGATACGCTTATATAAATCAGTAACTATTTATAGTATTGGCGAGGCCGGAGACCCAACGAATGAAAATAACAAAGTCCCAACTAAAACGCATCATAAAGGAAGAGCTTGAACACACACTTCTCGTCGAGCGGCTGCTCACGGAAGGGATTGAGCAAGGTATAGATGATCTTGTATCAACTTTCGGAAAGCAAGCCCAGATGGCTCTGAAAGGGGGTGAAAAAGGCAAAGAAGGGGAACTAGAAGAAGCTGTTGGTATTCTAACGGCGGCTAGTGTTGCTCTTGTTGTGCCCGCAATAATGAAAATGGTAAGTGGAGCGGCCCGACTTGTTAATGTTGGAATCAAAAAGCTCAGTACGGGTGGTTCTAAATCCGAAGGGGTAAAAGCTTTTGCTGATTGGATGGAAAAAAAGGGAGAAGCCTTGCATCATAAATATGTAAGTGTATTCACGACGATTGCGGAAAAAGTTTTTAGACTTGAAGGCGAAGATGCAAAGAGAGTTGGGACAGCTATGTATTATTTACTAATTGCGACTCTTGCTGTGGCCTCTGGTGTTGGCGCTGCTCATGCAGCCGAGCATGCTGAGGTTCCGTTGGCGGCTTTAGAGAGTGCGTTGGCGGCCGTCAAGGGCGGCGAGGTTGGTATCTGGTTGAAGGGCGCAGTAGGCGTATAAAAATAGGAGATATGAATAATGAAAATAACAAAGTCCCAACTAAAACGCATTATCAAGGAAGTTTACGAAGATGCAACACTGGAACTTGAGATAGGACATGCGGCTGAGAAACTCGGCCGCGAGCTGCAACGAAAATATGGAGATGATGGAGCAATTAAGTTCCTAACATACGCGATAGATGTGGTCCAGCCTGGTATATACAGCCCCAGCGACATCGAAAGAGAAGAGTTTATGCAAGAGCCATTCCCCGGCTCAAGAAAGAAATTGACGGGAAGAGTAACACTCCCCGAGGAGATAAAATGAAACTCACAAAGTCCCAACTAAAACGCATTATAAAAGAAGAGCTTGAGAACGTCGTCGAGACAAAACTCCCAGGTGGACCAGAGGTCGATATCCAAGACGCTATTGGCATGCTCTTGGGCTATGAGCACTTAGAACTCCTCGGGCAAATTGTTGAAAACGCCATTAAAATGCTCGAAGCAGAAGAAGACACCACAGGAACCCTTTTTCACATAATCAATCGCTTCGGCGAGGCACTGATTAAACTCAGTCCTGGCCAAGGGGGTACACAGAATCGACCGGAGATAACACAATGAAACTCACCAAGTCCCAACTAAAACGCATTATAAAGGAAGAGTTAAATGAAGGCTGGGAGCAGGCACTTACGTCATCCGGACCCGGTGTGCTCTTTGCGAAGATGAGAGAGATGCATGAAGAGGTCCTCCAGTTATTGCTAAGTATGGAAGGTGCCGGAATAGAAGAAGCGATTCTTGAGCCAGTAGGCCGAGCAGCCAGTGGATTGGCTGACGCACTCAAAATAACAGGTGGTATTTAATATGAAACTAACAAAAACACAACTAAAACGCATCATCAAGGAAGAGTTAGAGGCACTATCCTCATCTGGAGGAGCACTGCTCCGAGAAGAAGAACCGGAGCGCCCTTGGGTTATGCCGAAGGGGTATGAGAAAGAGCCCTATACGAGTAACATTGATGAGGTATATGCCTTTCTTGATGAATCCTATGAGAAAAACCAAGGCAAAGAAAGCTATCCAACCTTAATGGGCTATGACTTGGAGTCTTTCGTAAAAGAGGATCTAGGACCAAACTGGGTTCGATGGATGGTTGCTAACTATTTTAACGACAAACTTGAAAGAGAGAGAACACCAGAAGAGGTTTCCAAGACATATACTGAATATATTATGAAGATGTAGAACTATGAAACTAACAAAGGAGGGACAATGAAAATGGTAAGAGGAGCAATAGATAAAGGTTTAGAAAAGTTAGTCTCACGCAAGCTACTTGTGTGGGCCACAGCATCAGCCCTTGCCGCATATGGATTTTTGTCGAGTGGAGACTGGGTTATGATCAGCGCGCTTTACATCGGCGGTCAGTCAGTTATTGACGCCATCGCCAAAGTCAAGGGTGCTTGATGAATGCAGCTTTAGCATTTCTAGGCAAATATTGGAAGGGGATCACAATAGCAGTTTTGCTATTCGTGGTCTCTTTCTTTTGGTGGCAAGATCATAGAGGCCTCGTGAACGCATACGACGCTTCGGTGGAGAGCTACGAGACGAGAATAAAAGAACTCAAAGAAAGCTACCAACGAGAGACAGAAAGAAAAGAAGCCGCCTTAAAAGAATACAAAGAAAAGGTTTTCATTTTGGAGTCGCAGTATTTAGACTTCAAAGAAGAGATGGCATTAGCCAAAGAAGAAAAGGTGGAAGAGTATATCGCACTCCGCCGCGACAACCCCGAGCAGCTAGTCAAAGAGATAGAATCAAAGTTTGGTTTCGAGCAGCAGTTAGTCAGAGAGATAGAATCAAAGTTTGGTTTCGAGCATGTTAGGTAGGATTACACAAATATTAACCGTGGGTTTAGTTTTGTGCGCCCCCGCCTACGCTGGCGACGGCAAGTTCACCCTCTTGCCCAAAGGCGCAAAAGCTCCTTTCGAGGCCACTTGTTTTGACGACGAGGCCACAGCTAGGCTCCTCACTTGGAAAGAGTTCTTGGAACAAGAGCAACAAAAACTTTGTGATTTTGAAAAAGAAAGGTTGACACTTGATTCTGAACTGGTTATAATGAATATACAAATAACTTTGGACGAGACACAGGCCCGTTGTCAAATAGAGATGGATACGAGAGACAAAGAAATCGAAGAACTCCGGGATATTATCAAGAAGAACAAGAAACTAAATGTCCCAGCCCTCGTCGTAACCAGCGTGGCCGTTGGCTTTGGGATCGGCTTTGGATCTCACTACATAGCGAAGATACAATGAAGAAGAAACTAGACCTAAACGATATAGCCAAGTTTGAGAAGGCCATCGCAAAGAAGTACGGCCCGGAGGCCATAGAGAACCCTCGCAAATACTGGAACGACGAAAAAGAGAAAGAATACCAGGAACAACTAAAGAAGTTGGCCAAGAAAGAACGACTAAATGAGGAAAAGGACGATAAAGTAGAACAAGACGGCTTTTTAATATCCAAAAAACTACTTAATAAAGAAACTACCAGGAGGGTTTGTCCCGTTTGTAAAACATATTCTTTTAAAATCAAAGACGATGTTTTCATGAATAAATTTGATTGTTGTTATAATTGCTATATACAATGGGTTGATGACAGGGAAGAACGCTGGGAAAAAGGTTGGAGGCCTAATAATGATTGACGAAAAACTTACAGACAAAATAGGGCCCTCGACAGATGAGCAGATTCTTAACACCCTAAAACAAATAGAAAAGCACATGAAGGCGATGGTATATTACACTACGCCCGAGCGCGCTTTCACACCCAGCGCCGGCAAGGCTTCAATCCCGACCGCACCAGCCCCAACCGGAATTAAAGAAATGGTAACGCAAGAGATTGAAAAATATCTCAAGGAGAATAAGTAAAATGGCTACCACTATGGAAATTGTAAGAGGTATCTCACAGGTCATGGCGAACACTCACGACGGAGCCCTAGATGACAAGGGCGAGCCCATCAAGGTCGGCCTCAAGAGAGAAGAGGGCGATCCACTTATTGATTCTCGTGTTATGGATGGCTTCAAGGTTTCTTTCCATGGAGGAAATCAACTCTGTATTCACTATCATTCCGAGTTGAAGCTTAAGGATGTTCATGCTAAGGGCTTTGAGAGCGACTTGGAGCAGATGATAAACGATATCGCAAAATTTATTAAGAAAGAATACAAGAAAATCACAGGAAGCGCGCTTTCCCTTAGTCCCACCGGTGAACTAGACGCCATCGTCCAGAACACTTCCCGTGTTAGAACTTGGGTCCAGGCCAAGCGCTATTATGACATTGGGGGCATAGACTCCGAAGGTGTTAACACTGAGTCAGAAGATCGCTTGGAGGATAATTTTCGTAAGTTTCTAGATCAGGACGCCGGCAATAAGAGCGCTAAAAATGATAAGCGCAAGTCCCCCACAGCCGGCCAGCCCGTGTACACCGGAAAGGGGAAAGTAAAGGCCAGAAAGGATATACATAGTCCGTACAAGGCTGAGTAATGCCACCGCGGCTGACCAAAAAAGAAACTGTCAAAGAGATAGTTAAGTGTGGAAAAGACCCGGCATACTTTATAAACAACTATGCTAGGATCTCCCACCCCCTAAAAGGTCTCATTCCTTTTAAAACCTATCCCTTCCAAGATGACTTGTTAATAGACTTTAACGACTATCGTTTTAATGTCATCCTCAAAGCACGACAGTTAGGAATATCCACCATCACGGCCGCATACATTGTGTGGCTATTATTGTTTTACCGCGACAAGAATGTCTTGGTCATCGCCACAAAGTTCCAGACCGCGGCCAACCTAGTCAAGAAAGTGAAGAGCATTATGTTAAATGTTCCCCCTTGGCTCAAGATAGCAGAGATCAAGATTGATAACCGGACTTCTTTTGTATTAACAAACGGATCGGAAGTTAAGGCTTCTACCTCATCCGGCGATGCCGGCCGTTCAGAAGCCTTGTCTCTCCTTGTTATTGACGAAGCCGCGCACGTTGAGAACCTGGATGACCTCTGGACCGGCCTGTATCCTACACTATCAACGGGTGGTCGTTGTATTGCCCTATGCCCTATCAACCCCAAATGGTGTTGGTAACTGGTTCCATAAAACATACATTGAAGCAGAACAAAATGTAAACGATTTCCACCCGACAGTTCTGCCGTGGGACAAACACCCCGAAAGAGACCAAGCTTGGTTTGAGAAAGAGACAAGAAATATGTCTTATCGTCAAATCGCGCAGGAACTAGAATGCAACTTCAATGCTTCTGGCGAAACAGTTATACATTCTGAAGATTTGGAAAGACTGGTTCAGTGTATCAAGGATCCAACTTACAGAACCGGCTTTGATCGCAATCTGTGGCTCTGGGAACAATATAGCCCAGAGGCCACATATCTTATGACCGCAGATGTTGCCCGAGGAGATGGCCATGATTTTTCTGTTTTCCACATAATTAAACTAGAGACTATGGAGATCATAGGTGAATATCGTGGAAAACCAAACCTTGAGGAATTTGCTGCCACTCTTGATAGCACAGGCAGAGAGTTTGGCAATTGCCTTTTGGTGGTTGAGAACAACAGTCTAGGAATTTCAATTCTAGAGAAATTGCGAGACAGAGAATACCCGAACCTTTATCACTCGGTAAAGGGAACGCACGAGTATGTTGACCAACTACAGGCTGAGTCCATTGGCAATTCAGTTCCTGGTTTCACTACCTCATCCAAGACGCGCCCACTAATCGTTGCGAAAATGGAAGAATTCATACGAAATAAACTAATTACTACATATTCTTCACGACTTGTAGACGAGTTCAAAACTTTTATATGGAATAACAACAAAGCCCAGGCAATGAGATCCTATCACGATGACTTGGTTATGGCCTTAGCAATAGCATGTTGGGTTAGAGATACAGCACTTACGATTAACAAAAAGGACCTAGAGTACAAAAAAGCAATGATGAACGCAATGCAACTAAACACCAGAAAACTTCAAACAACAATTCCCGGGATGCTAGGCCATCGACAGGGAGTTTGGAGCGACAAGGCTAAGAAAGAAATGCAAGATCAAAAAGATTTTATTTGGCTTATTAAGGGATAGATAAATGGCAAACCAAGATAGAAACCCAAGAAACCCCCGCTCAGAACTTTTTAAAGCTCTAACCAGAATATTTTCTGGACCCCTGATTAATCGGCGCTCGCAGACGGGCCGGCGCCTCCGTAGGTATCAGCTCGATAAGTTCGCCAGCCGCTTCACCTCTGCCAGTGGACAGTCTTTCAAGACCGCCCGGTCAAAGAACGCCTACAACCTCCAGTTAGCCATAATGAATCAGCATAACCGCGCCGAGCGTTATGTTGATTTCGAACAAATGGAGTATACACCGGAAATAGCCTCGGCCCTTGACATCTACGCTGACGAGATGACGACACATTCTTCGTTACAGCCGATGCTAAACATTAAATGTTCGAACGAAGAAATAAAGGCCGTCCTTGATTCTCTTTACCACAACATTTTAAATATTGACCACAACCTATTTGGTTGGTGCCGTTCAATGTGCAAGTATGGAGACTTCTTTTTATATTTGGATATCGATGAAAAGTTTGGTATTAAGACCGGTATCGGCATGCCGTCTAGTGAAGTGGAGCGTCTAGAAGGCGAAGACGAGACGAACCCAAACTACATCCAGTACCAATGGAATACCGCTGGTATGACCCTTGAGAACTGGCAGGTTGGCCATTTTCGTATTCTTGGCAACGATAAGTATGCCCCATATGGCACTTCCGTCCTTGAGCCAGCCCGGCGCACCTTCCGTCAGTTGATTTTGCTGGAAGACGCTATGATGGCGTATCGTATTGTCCGTTCGCCTGACCGGCGCGTCATCAAGGTTGATGTTGGTCAGATTCCTCCCAACGAAGTCGAACAATATATGCAAAAAGTCATCGCCTCTATGAAGAAGAACACTATTGTCGACGACGCCACCGGCCGGGTTGATCTTCGTTATAACCCGCTTTCCGTGGAAGAAGACTTTTATATTCCTGTTCGCGGCGATTCGAAGACCGATATTACTTCTCTTGCCGGCGGCGCCCACGCAAGTGATATCGATGATGTTAAATATCTCCGCGACAAGTTATTCTCTGCTCTCAAAATCCCCGCGTCTTATTTATCCAATGGCGAAGGCGCCGATGAAGATAAAACAACCCTCGCACAGAAGGATATTCGGTTTGCTCGTACAATCCAAAGGCTCCAACGTTCTGTGGTTTCAGAGCTGGAAAAGATTGGCATTATCCATCTTTATACAATAGGCTTCAAGGGGGACGACCTGTTGAGTTTCTCTTTGGCCCTTAATAATCCCTCCAAGATATCAGAACTCCAAGAGCTGGAACACTGGGACAAGAAGTTTGCAGTTGCCGGTGCAGCCACAGAAGGCTTCTTCTCCCGTCGTTGGGTTGCCGAGCATCTATTCAATATGTCTCACGAAGAATTCCTCCGTAACCAGCGCGAGATCTTCTACGATCGCAAGTTTGACGCCCAGCTTGCTGCGGTGGCCGAAGCAATGCAGGAGGAAGCAGCCGGCGGGCTGGGTGGTGGTGATCTTGGCGGGGATCTTGGGGATGACCTCGGTGGTGAACTCGGGGATGACCTCGGTGGTGAAGACCTCGGTGGTGACCTTGGTGGCGATGAAGCTGAAACGGCCGTTGAGGACCCGGGTGGGGACGAGGATGTCCTCCTCGCGGCCCCTGGACGTAGAGAAGACGCGCCTACACAAAAGAGCATGGAACGCCAAGCTAAAGGCAAAAAACACTATGCAGTTAAAGATAATCGCGACCGTCGCCGCCGGGAGGGCCCATATGAAAGGCACATTGCTGCTAGAACAAGCGCCAATTGGTCGGATAAGAGAAAGTACGTTCCGGGTATGACAGGTTTTGGCGGCCTCGGCGAACTAGCAAAGGGGATGTTTGAGGGCCAAGAAACTAATTACAGAGACGGCTTTCTGGTTGAGGAAGAAAAGATACACGATATCAGTTGGGAAGTTAAAAATCTCATAGAAAGTTTGGAAAAATCAGCGGAGGCAAACAATGAAACTAAAGCATAATAAGAAGAGGAATACAGCATTTTTATATGAGGCTTTGGTGAAAGAAATAACCAAAGCAGTGATCAACAAAGATGTCAAGCGAAAGAATACTTTAGTTTCCATGGTAAAGGAACACTTTGCCCCCAATACTATTCTTCGTGTGGAACTGGACCTAATCAAGTCCTTATACGAGACGAAGCATGTCGATGTTTATACCGCCGAGCGTTTAATAGCCGAGACAAAAAAACAACACAACAAGTTAGATCAGAAAAAGATATTTGAAGCGCAAAGCAGAATGATCAACAAGATGAACAGATGCGCCGGGAAGCAAGCCTTTAATAACTTTGTCCCAAACTATAAATACTTGGCCACCATATCACAACTGTTTTCCGACAAAGTATCGGTCAAAGAGCGCGTTCTCCTTGAAAGAGCACTAATCGGCGCTATGGTTGCCAAGCCAGGAAAAATTAACAAGGCAAAAGAAATGCCCCACGTTGATAAGTTGGTTTTCAAGACGGTTATAGAAAACTTTAATAAGAAATATGATGGGGAACTCCTAAAAGAACAGAAAGAACTTCTAGGCCAATATATAGTGTCTTTTAGCGACAACGGTGTAGAGTTTAAAGTTTATGTAAACGAAGAAATAATTCGCCTCAAAGAGCAGGTAACCAGCCTCCACGAGAACGAGGTGTTCAAAGAGGACGCGGACCTCATAAATAAACTAAACGGAATAAAAGAAGTACTGGGAAAGTTTCAAACAAAGAAGATCGACCCCCAAATGATAGAAAAGATAATGCAGGTCCAGAAACTTATAAAGGAGTGCTCTGACTAATGGCCATTAACATAACAGTTGGCTCCGCAGAACCAGAACTGTCGACGGCCCCACCACCGCCTACGCCAGTCACAAGCGTGGAGCTTCAAATCAGAAGATCCATTAATGGCGACTACTACATTTCCGATCACGCCGACATTGATATTATCATTATGAAAGAAAAGAAGAAGGTCTTGGTGATAGCGAAAGACATTATGTCGGAACTGGTCTACGGAGCACAGGACCGACTTTTTAGGTTCCTCGTTCAAAAAGGCCTTGTTGAGCCCGATTCTGTTCAAGGTGGCTCAGTGTATGGCGCGATGGAAGGCCAACTAATGAGTTCCGAAGAACTAAACGTTATAAATATGGCCATAATAAATCTTTCCAAATGGATCGACGAAGAGCGTCCATACTTTGAATTCATGGAAAAGTTTGACGAAATGGAAACAGATCACTTTGTCGAGCCAGACGAAGAAGAATCAACAGAACTCGGTGAGGTTCCACACGACGAGGTTAAGGGTTCTATTCGCCCTGGCTACAACTATGGTCCTTACTGGCAGAGTTATACTTGGTAACAGGAGTTAGAATATGAAATTAATCTTAGAAAGGTGGAATCAGTTTGTGAATGAAGCTGAGGGCCCTTATGAAGAAATACAAGCCATTATAGACGGCAACCAGTATCTCAAGGGTAATGTCACCGCTAGTGAAGAAACTGTCTATGACATGGGAGATAAATACTTTCTTATGTCGGGGGTCTCTCACATTGCTGAGCGCCACCAGGACAAGTGTTTCCCAGGTTCGTTGTTCTTAAAAGGCAACGACGCAGTTAAAGAGGCCATTTTAGGTGTGGTCCGTCAGATGCCCCCCGAAGGCGGCGTTTCACTGGCCGTGTCTACAGGCATCGAGGGCCTTGGTATGGAGCGCTTGGTGAAAGCGACACCCGAAGAGATCGCAGGCTTCGAAGACTATAAAATGAATGATGGAACTTTGGTTAAGATTAGGAAGGAAGGTCAAGATCCCGGCCAAGTTACAGATAAACTCTCCGTCATCGCACCCTCTATTGGCACAGCAGCCGGAAAGCCTGTTCTTTCCCTTGTTACGGCCTTCCCTGGCTTTATGGGAACCGGGCAAGGTGGCGAGGGAGACATCGAGATTAAGAATAGATCCGAGTTTACAGAGAACGGTTATTACTTTTTAGTTCCAGAGGGCTGCTGATATCATTATGGAATTACTATGGTTCATCCTCGCCTGCTACGGCCTGACTTTTCTTGTCGTGTATGCGAGCATTTTTAACTGGATAAGACCAAGTAAGGAATTCCTATGCGGCCTCGGTAAATTATTCCACTGCCCCCTATGTTTTGGATTTCACGCAGGCTGGTTTTTATTCGTCATAAACGAATGGACAGAACTATTTACTTTTGACTATACCATAGCAAACTTTTTCATTTGTGGTTGGGTCGGCGCCGGGACTTCTTACATTCTTTCAATGATTGTTGGTGACGAAGGCATAAGA
>Ga0209756_1003864_pt1 | contig 11895 bp, 12 predicted proteins | sample ETNvirenome_6_85_FD_184071 | JGI IMG/M metagenome (GOLD analysis project Ga0209756, IMG submission 184071) | Marine viral communities from the Pacific Ocean - ETNP_6_85 (SPAdes) (version 3) | ecosystem: Environmental > Aquatic > Marine > Oceanic | place: Pacific Ocean | collected 2013-06-19
CCTATATTAAATGCAATCATTGGTGAGTTGATTGGTAAAGCTAAGAAGGGTGAAACTTGTGTTTACTGTATCCCAGCTAAACCAATAGACCAAACAAGAGAAGTTTCTTATCACGAAGATGTACTAAAACAGATTATTGAAACATATGGATACGATGTCAAAGTTATAGAGGAGAGTGTAGCTCTCGCTTACGAAGGACTCGTAGATAATGATTTAACTGGGATTGCAATATCTATGGGTGCTGGGATGTGTAATGTATGTGTGATGTATCAAGGGATGAGCTCACTCTCCTTTTCTGTAGCAAGAGGTGGTGATTGGATTGATGAGAATGTAGCAGCAGATTGTGGTGTTACAAAGGCAAAAGTGATAAGTATAAAAGAAAGTTCAAGTAACCTAGATTTAACAAAAAGTGCGATAAATGATATTTATCAAGAGGGAAGTGATGAGTATAATATTATAAATGCTATTCGTTCTTATTACGGAGCATTAATCAACTATTTGTTGACTAATTTAAAACATCAGTTTGAAAATGCTGAAAGTGTACCAAACTTCCCAGATTCAATACCAATTGTATTTGGGGGTGGAACAGCACTGGTTAAAGGTTTTATGGAAGTGGTTGGGGAACAATTCAATCAAGATGAGTTCCCAATACCAGTATCGAAATTTACACTAGTAGAAGATGCTCATACAGCAGTCGCTAGAGGTTGTTTGAGTGAAGCACAACTTATCGAGGAGGAAGAGAGTGAAGGTAACGAAGAATCAGCTTAAAGAGTTAATTAGACATTCAATTAGGGAAGTTTCTGATGAATTTAAAAAGGAGAAACCAACTCCTCCACCCTCAGAGGAAGGACCAGAAATTCCAGAAAAGCCAACTACAAACATAGAAGATAATCCATTTGATAAGGAAGAAGTAGAAGAATCCGTAAAAAGAAGATTCACTGTAAAAGAAGTACAAAAATGGATGAAAACCCTCGAAGAAAACAGATATAAAAAAGTATATAACGCTGATTGTCGTAGAGTTTCTTGGATGGCAAACAATATGAATGAAGATATAGCTAATATGCCTAAATCAATGAGTAAGAAATGGACTAAAGCTCAATATGGTAGAGAAAGATATTTAGCAAAAGAGTTTGTAAAATCTAAATTAAGTAATCTTAAAGAACAACTCGCTGAACAAAAATTAAGAAAACTTATCAGAGAAGTTATAAAAAAAAGATTGACGGAAGCTAAATTCGCTGAATTATATATGAAAAATGATAGGAAAACTCAAAATGTAGTATCTAAAATAATCAAAAAAATGAGATTAAAGATAGATAGAGATTATGATGTGAAAGCTTTAGGTAAAAAACAATATCAGGGAGATCAAAAGTTTATGATACTTCCAAAATATAGAAATGATTTTTTAGATGCATTAATACAAAATAATATAAAAGTAAGAGGTTAAAATGAAATACAAAAAGAACTTTAGGAAAAGACCTAAAGACGATTCAAAGGGGTTATCAGTAAAAGTATGGAACAACAATGTAGAAGGGGCTTTAAAAGTTCTAAAAAGAAAAGTTAAAGATAGTAATATATTTTTAGAATTAAAAGAAAAAGCTTATTATACAAAACCCTCTAAAAAAAGAAGAGAAAAAAAGAATTTAGCAATATTAAGAAATAAATATGCTATACAAAAAGAAAAAGAAAATAATAAAAAGTTCTAATTTTTTTATAAATCTATATATTTATATATGAACAAACCTAAATACACTGCCGTTTACTATGCGGTGTCTAAATATAACTTAATACAATTAAGTTTCCTAATAAACTTATTCCAAATAATATATAATGAGGAGAAATATCATGGGTGATATTTTAAAAGAAGCTATAGCAGATGCTAAAGCAGTTAGAGAAACTGCATTAGAAAATGCTAAGATGGCTTTAGAAGAAGCATTCACACCTCAACTGAAGTCTATGCTTTCTGCTAAACTTAAAGAAGATGAGTTTGGTGACGAGGAAGAAGTTCCTGTTGCTGACGAAGATGATGAGTTTGGTGGTGAAGAAGAAGTTCCAGCAGAAGAGGGAACTTATGAAGACGAGGAGTTTGGTGATGAAGAACCTGTCGCAGGTCTTGAAGAACCTGATATGGAAGAAGAAGGTGTTATTGAAATCAATGGTGTCAAATATGCTCCAGTAGTCTCTGAGGATGAAATGGAAGCTCCAGTTGATGTAGCAGATGATGATGAAGAAGATAGTCTTGATTTAGAAGCTGTTATTCGTGAACTTGAATCTGAACTTTCTGAAGGTGAAGAGGAAGATACTGTTGAAGAACAAGATGATGCATATGATGAAGCTGGTTCAAAGCAAGATCAGAATGACGGTAAATCAGGCTCTACTCTTGCAGAAGAAGATGACGCATATGATGATTCACCAAACAAAGAAGATAAGAATGATGGTGTTAAATCATCAGATCTTGCTGAAGGTGAAGATTCGGATGAAGACGATGTTGAAGTCGATGAATCTATATTCTCTGAGCAGGAAGATGAAGAAGAACTTGAAGAAGTTGACAAATCTTCCGGCATAGGTACTAGTGATAATTCAGTTGCTGATACAGATAAAGAATCTGGTATAGGTAATGGCGATAATACACTTAAAGAGTATAAAGAAGCAGTTAAATTCTTGAAAGATAAACTTCACGAGGTAAACATTCTGAATGCTAAGTTGTTATTTACAAATAAATTGTTTAAACAATATAGTTTGGATAACAATCAAAAACTAAAAGTAGTAGAAACATTTGATAGAGCACAAACAACAAGAGAGATTAAACTTGTTTATTCAACTCTTGCTGAACAGTTCTCTGATAATGGTTCAATTGTAACTAAAAAATCAATTAACGAATCAGCTAGTTCTGCTGTAGGTTCAACTAAACCTTCTAAACAATCACGAAAAGTGATTTCTGAAGAACAACAAGTTGCCAACAGATTTAAGAAACTTGCTGGTTTAATTAAATAATTAGGAGAAATAATCATGGGTGATTATGTAAATGAAGCTCTTTTAGGGGCTTCTCCTTATAAAAAACAACAAGAAGAATCAAAACATCTCGTTAATAAATGGGAAAAGACTGGTCTTCTTGATGGTTTGAATGAGGATTTTAAAAAGTCTGGAATGGCTACAATGCTTGAAAACCAAGCACGACAGCTAATTTCAGAAAACTCTGCTGGTGGTGGAGGTGCTGGAACAGGCGCCGCTGGTACTGCAGGTTCAGAAGAATGGTCAGGTGTGGCTCTTCCATTGGTTCGTAGAATCTTTGGTGAGATTGCAGCTCAAGACTTTGTAAGTGTTCAACCAATGAATCTACCATCTGGTCTTGTGTTCTATCTAGACTTCAAATATGGTAAATCTGTTGAAGGATATGGTAAAAATACTGCTGTAACTGTTCCTGGTAGTGATGTAGAATCATTACAAGGTAAAACTGGTCCTAACAATCCATCTGGTTCATCTGCTCCTTACGGTGTTGGTGGTCTTTATGGTGAAGGTCGTTATGACTATTCAATTAATGATGCTACTACTGGTGAATTGGTAGTTGATGTAACAGCTGGTTCTGGCACATTCCAAACTGGTTCAGTAGATTATAAAGATATTAACTTTAACCAAGAATATTCTGCTTCTGTGAAGAGTAATCTTACTAAAATTCAAGTAAATACAGCTGCTTTCACGAATCCAGATGTTAAAGCTGTTCGTTCTTGGAATTTAAGTGGTTCAACAGCTGCAGCTGCATTAAATACAGCACACCATTCAGTACTTCCACAGTTTACAAAGTGGGGTTCATCTACTGTTACATTTATTGTATCACATTCTAGTGCTACATATGATGATGGTGCTCAAAGTGCTACTAACTTCTCAAGTTGTTCTGTTATTTATTCAAAACAACCTACAGAATCTAATAGAGGTGACTTTGAAGATTCAACTGGTGATGCTACTGCTGATACATTAGCAATACCTGAAGTTGATCTACAACTTAGATCTGCAGCAATTGTTGCTAAGACTCGTAAGTTGAAAGCTGTTTGGTCTCCAGAGCTTGCTCAAGACTTAAACGCTTATCATAGTGTTGACGCTGAAGCTGAATTAACATCAATGTTATCTGAATATATTTCTATGGAAATAGATTTGGAAATCCTTGATATGTTGATCTCAGATGCAGTTACACAAGACTATTGGTCAGTAACTCCTGGTGAAGATTATGATGGTAGTGGTGCTGGTGAACCTAATTGGAACATCACAACATTCTATGGTACACGATTCGAATGGTATCAAACTCTTTTAGGTAAAATCCAAAAGGTTTCTAACGAAATCCAACGATTGACTATGAGAGGTGGTGCTAACTTCGTAGTTGTTTCACCAACTGTTGCTACTATCCTTGAATCTATTCCAGGATATATGACATCTACTGATGGATTGAAAACTCAATTCGCAGCTGGTGTTCAAGTAGCAGGAAGTCTACAAAATAGATTTACTGTTTATAAGAATCCTTATATGACAGAAAATCAAATACTTGTAGGTTTCAGAGGAAGTAACTTCCTTGAAACAGGTGCTGTATATTCACCATATGTACCTCTGATCATGACTCCATTAGTATATGATCCAAGTGACTTTACACCAAGAAAAGGTGTGATGACACGATATGCTAAGAAGATGATTAGACCAGAGTTCTATGGTAAGATTGCAATTAAAGACTTAAACTTAGTGTAAGTTAATTCTTTAACATAATATCGTTGAAAAACCCCCTTTATTAGGGGGTTTTTCTTTTCTATTGATATTTATATATGAATTATATAACATAATTTACTAGCCTAAGTAGTCACTAAACAAGGTTAGTATAAAAAAATCAAACAATCCTGAGAGTAGTGACTCAACATTAGGAGAAAAATAATGAGTAAAAGAATAGGTAAATATAAAGTTAGTGCGAAAGAAAGTGCACTTTCAATAGTAGATGGTGGTACACTTGGTGGTAGTATTGTATATAATACACTAGCCACTACTGCAGATACTACATTAACTAGTGCAAACTGTGGTCAAACAGTATTTGTAAATGGAGGCACAACACATGATGTAACATTACCATCTGCTGTAGCTGGATGTAGTTTTACATTTTTTATAACTGATGTTACTGCTGATGTAGATATAGTACAGGCAGCTGCAACTGAAGATTTTGTTGGTGCTATCGTAGATGGTGCTGGTACAAAAGATTCTGCAGAAGCTGGTGATACAAAAATCATATTTGACCAAACAGGTGGTGCTACTGTTGGTGATTGGGTGTATGTAATATCCGATGGTACTAAATGGTATGTACAAGGTTTATGTGACAATGCCGCTGGTGTTGTATTTAATGGTGCATAATAACTAAACCATAAAATGTTTTAAACAACTTAAAAGGGTGGGATTTTTATCTCACCCTTTTTTGTTTTCATTGATATTTATATATGAAGAATTATATCTATTTGGAGAAATAAATGTCAAAATTTTCTTACATATACGAAGATCCATCAACCACAGATGAGGTTGTTGGTAATACCCCATATGGTATCTATGATACGGACACAACATTTCAAGATGAAAGTTTACAAGTAGTTAAATATGTTGCACGAAAACTTGGACATCCAGTTATGCAATTGGAGTTCAATAGTGGTTCAATATATGCTTGTTTAGAAGAATCTGTATCAGAATACTCACAACAAATAAATCATTATAATACAAAAAATTGGTTATGGGAACACTATGGTTCAACCAACAGAGAAAGCGGTTCATCATTAGGTAATACTGGTACACACGAACCAGAAGCTCCACATATGGGTTCAACATTCTTATTATCAGAACAATATGGTGAAGCTGTTAATGTTGGGGGTGGTATTTCATTACATACCGGTTCAATTGTTCTTTCAGAGTCAAAACAAGTTTACGATTTGGAAACAGAATCAAATATTTCTTCATCTCATTTAAATAAACGATTAGAAATACAAAAAGTATTTAATACAGGACCTGCTGCTATATCTAAATTTTATGATCCATTTGCTGGTTCATATGATAATATTGAATTATTGGATGCATTTGGATTTGGAAATGTATCACCAGCTGTTTCTTATATATTAAGACCTATGTCGTATGATTTAGCAAGAGCAAATGCAATTGAAACAAATGATTTAGTTAGAAAGTCTGCTTATTCATTTGAATTAATAAATAATAAAATGAGAATATTTCCAAGACCAGAATCAACAGATGCTGGTGATAAAGTATATTTTCATTATTATGTTAAAGAAGATAAACAAGGTGTAACAAGAACTTATACAAATTCAAAGGTATCAGATCCATCTAATATACCATATAAATTTATTACATATTCGGAAATAAATGCTGCTGGTAGGAATTGGATTAGAAAATATGCATTGGCATTAGCAAAAGAATTACTTGGTATAATAAGAAGTAAATATGCATCAATGCCACTTCCTAATGGTGAGGTAGCTCTTGATGGTGAAGCTTTAAAGGCGGAAGGTAGAGAAGAAAAACAATTATTATTAGATGAGTTAAAAGAATTTTTAGAGGCGGTATCGTTAACAGAGAGGTCTAGACAAGAACAAGAACAGGCAGATTCTCAACAACAAGTGTTAAATAAAGCACCATTAAAAATATATATAGGATAAATGGAGAATAATAAATGGCTAGTAAAATAACAGCAAATACATTAAAGGTAACTTTAAGAGAAGAAGTAAAATTAAATAATGTTGATCAAGGTAGTGTAACTACTTTAAGTATTGATAGTATAAATGAGGTAGATAGTAGAATAATGACTGCATTATCTTCATCAGAACAAAGTTTATTTAAGTTTTCAGATGCTGTTGGTGCTGGAACATTCATTTCTTCAAGTTTTAAGTATGGTAGAATTACAAATATGGATGATACTTATCCTGTTCGAGTAAGAGTGTCTTCTTCACTTGCATCATCAGCTGATTTTAGTGTAAATCCAGGAGGTAGTTTTTTATTAACAACTACTAAAATGAGTGGAAGTGGGGGTGGATTAACCAACAACCAAGATTTTGATAATATCACGGATGTATTAATACAAGCATCCGGAAGTAATGTTGATATAGAGTATTTCATCGCATCCACTTAGGAGTAAATAGATGTCACAAACAAAACCATTTTTCGTACCACAAAAAGAATTTGATTTAATCAATGCTATGAACGAAGAATTGATTGATGAAATAGTTGGTCAATCTGTTGATGTTTATAAAGTGAATATTGAAAATACAGATGAAAATATTTATGGTGAATCAACAACAAAATATTATGATATAGGATTTAGAGTTAATTGTTTAATTCAGTATAATGAACCTGAAATACAACAAGATGAGTTTGGTGCTGATTTAGATGCTGATATAGAAATGTATTTTCAAAGAGAAAACTTATCAAGTGGTTCACTTAACTTTTATCCGGAGTCGGGAGATATTGTAGATTGGAATGATCACTATTGGGAAATTAATGGAACAACAGAACCAAAACTATTCGCTGGTCATCCTGCTTTTAAACATAATATAAAAGCAACCGCTCATAGAAGTAGAATGTCATCATTACAAATAGAAGAGAGACCAAGATAATGGCTGTACAACAAATAACAGGAAAAAGAATTAAAAAGTTTGATGAAGCTGATGGTAATTTTCAAGCCAAACCTCAACCTGTAAAAGAAGTAAATGGCAATAAGGTTGAAGAAGATATATATGGTGAAAAGAAACATACTTATCAACCAGATAATGGAAATCTTCAGGTGAATGAGATGATGACTGGTATATTGAATAAACTTGATGGATTAACCGTCAATCCAGATATAGTTAAAAAGAGTAGAGCTGTTGAAATAGATATAAAAAGAGAGATTGCAATAGGTAAAGCTGATATGAGTGATATAAAATCAGAAGAATATAAAGGTAAGGTTAATAATAAAAAAGATAAGTTGAAGGCTTTAAGACATAAAAAGCTATATCAGAAACAAATGGGAAATAAATAATGGCTGTTAATAAGATTACAAATAAACAAGTAGTCAATAAAGAAACTATTAATAGAGCTAATCAGGTATCTACAAAAAATACAACTGATAGGGGTAATCGAGAAACTACTATTATACCAGGAAACAATCTTTCGGATAATTACTCAATCACATTAAAAGATGTTGACACTACTGTAATGAATCATGTGAAAAATATAATGAAACCAGCTGTTAGGGAAGCTAATGAAACTTCTAAAATTCCTGTAATGTATGGTAATGAAGAAAGGTGGAAAGCTGTTAGAAAAAGAGGAGTAATAAGAGATAAAAAAGGTACATTAATTTTACCATTAATAGTTTTAAAAAGAACAGAGGTATCACGAAATGATTTATCTGGACAATCTTATTCTCATGATGTTCAGAATAAATATGTAAATGTAGTTAGAAAATCAAGTTGGAGTAAGGATAATCAATATGATAGATTTTCAGTTCAAACGGGTGTTAAACCAACATATGAAAATATTGTGACAACAATGCCAACATATAGTGATATAACATATGAGTTTGTATTATGGACAAATTTCATAGAACAAATGAATCCATTAATTGAATCTTTTGTTGATCAATCCCATACATATTGGGGAGATAGAACTGATATGAAATTTATATGTACTATAGATAATATATCAGATGCATCTGAAATGTCTGAAGCTGGAGAAAGATTTATAAAATCAACATTTAGTGTATTAACTAAAGCTTATTTGTTACCGGAATATTTAAATTCTATAGTTACAAACAAAATATCAAATATGAGAAAAGAGTCAACACCATCAAGGGTTAGTTTTACTTTCGAGGGTGATGCGACAAATAAACAAGTCGGAAAATAATTTTATATATACTTATATATAGAAACATTAACAATGGAGGTTATAAATGTCAGAAGAAATAAAGTTTACTGATGAAGAGATGAATAAAATTACAGATTTTCAAAAAGGATATTCAAGTATTCAAGGTGAGTTTGGTCAAAATAATATTGCTAGGTTAAGTCTTGAAGATAGATTAAATGACTTAATGAAAAAAGAAGAAGAGACAAGAAAAAAGTTTTTTGATTTACAAGAAAAAGAAAAAAAGTTTTTAGAAGAAACAACCAAAAAATATGGTGAAGGAAATCTAAATCCAGAAACAGGCGTTTTTACACCAAATAAATAATCATAATATTAAATTAATATCATCGTTTCATTTTTTTTCATATATTTATATATGACAAATACTTATGCATTTGCTTATATAAGATAACATAAATTCAGGAGAATCTTCAATGGCCGAAAAAATCATTTCCCCAGGCGTATTTACAAACGAAATAGATCAAACATTTTTACCATCAGCAGTCGCAGATATAGGAGCTGCTCTTATAGGACCTACAGTCAAAGGTCCCGCTTTAGTACCAACTATAGTAACATCATTTTCAGATTATCAACAAAAATTTGGAGATGTGTTTAAAAGTGGTTCTAATTCATATCAATATCTAACTTCCCATACAGCAGAACAATATTTAAAAAATTCAGATACTCTAACGGTTGTTAGGATATTAGATGGTACATATGGACCAGCTACTGCTACAGTTTTTACTGGAAGTGGTCAAGATGGTGCAATAATAACTCATCCTGGTTTAGTTGGTGGTACTGCATTTAAATTAACTACTTTAGCTGATGGAAGAATAATGAATAACAGTGGAAGTACACAAGTTAATACTGTGGGTACAAATGATTTACTATTAAGTGGTTCAGCTCATAATATAAGATGGGAAGTAGCCAGTCCAAATAATAATAAAGGTACTTTCAATTTAATAATTCGTAGAGGTGACGATACAACAAAAAGAAAACAAATATTGGAAACTTTTAATAATGTTAATTTAGATCCTAATACTCCAAACTATATAGGTAAAATGGTTGGTGATCAATATCTTTCTATAGCAACTGATGAAAATAGTAAACCATTCTTGAAAACGAATGGTGATTTTGCAAATAAATCAAAATATGTCAGAGTCAGTGATATACAAACAACTGTGGATTATCTTGATGAAAATGGAAATGTTAGACTTGGTTATATATCGTCTTCATTACCACAAAGTGGAAGTGGCTCAGACTGGGGAACATTTGGTGATGGTCTTGATGGTGTAAGTGGATTTGATGCTTTAGGAACACCATCTAATGCAGCACTCGAACACAATTTTTACGAAGACATCGCTGCACAAACACAAGGATTTTCTCCAACAACTCTCACAGATGCGAATGGTGGAAGTTCTTATGGAGAAGCTTTAGATTTATTATCCAATCAAGATGATTATGATATAAATTTAATATTAGTTCCTGGTATATTACATGATGTACATGCAGTAATCACATCAAAAGTCATAGATGTATGTGAAGAAAGAGGTGATTGTTTTGCTATCATAGACCCAACTCAATATGATGTAAATGTTAATGTTGCAACAGAAGAGGCGGAAGAAGAAAATTCAAACTTCGCTGCTATGTATTGGCCTTGGGTTAAAATACCTGATTCAATGGTAGCTGGAACTCAAAGATGGGTGCCACCTTCAGTAGTACTTGGTGGAATATATGCATTCAATGACAAAGTGGCTCATCCATGGTTTGCACCTGCTGGTTTAAATCGTGGTGGTATTGATGTCGCTATTCAAGCTGAAAGAAAACTAACTCAAGCTGACAGAGATACATTATACGATTCAAATGTTAATCCAATTGCAACATTTCCTGGACAAGGTGTAACTGTATTTGGACAGAAAACACTACAGAAAAAAGCAAGTGCATTGGATAGAATCAATGTAAGACGATTACTTATTAGAGTTAAGAAGTTTATCGCTTCTTCATCAAGGTTCTTGGTTTTCGAACAAAATACATCAGCAACACGAAGAAGATTCTTGGGAATTGTAAATCCATTCTTAGATCAAGTTCAATCACAAAGTGGATTAAATGCATTCAGAGTCGTTATGGATGAAACTAATAATACACCCGATACAATTGACAGGAATCAATTGGTAGGACAATTATTCTTACAACCAACAAGAACTGCTGAGTTTATCGTATTAGACTTTACAATTCAACCAACTGGTGCTTCATTTCCAGAATAATTAGAGGAGAAATAAATTGGCAGAAAAAATAGTATCACCGGGTGTATTTACAAAAGAGGTAGACGCAACATTTTTACCATCAGCTCTCGCTGATATTGGTGCTTGTGTTATAGGTCCAACTGTAAAAGGTCCGGTATTAGTACCAACAATGGTAACATCATTTGCAGAATACCAACAAATATTTGGAACAACATTTGAAAGTGGTAGTAAACTAGAGGGAATAAATCCAGCAACTGGTAGCACAAATCAATTTTTAACATCACATACAGCTGAACAATATTTGAAAGATAGCGACAAATTAACAGTTGTCAGAATATTAGCTGGTGAGTATGATGGAGCAACAGCAACAGTATCTGCATCTATTGACCCCACTATAGTAGGTGGAGGTTCACCTAATACTGGTAGTTTTACAGTTGTAGAAGCTGATTCAGTTGCTATGGGTGGTACACTTGTAGCTACTTCTTGTTCTATTACACCAAATAATGGAAGTGAAGTTAAGTTTATATTTACAGCATCTGCTCAAAAACCAGGAACAACAGGAGGAACAACAATAGATGGAGTTACTGTCGATACATCTACAGTAATTTATGTTAATTCTGCATCCCATGCGCTTGTAGCAACTAGTAGAAAACTAAATGCAGAAAATTTAAGAGATGCTATTAATTTAAGTCAATCACTTCATAGTTTACCAGTTAGTGCATCAACCGATGGTGCTAATGTATTGGGTTTGACAGCAAGT
>Ga0209756_1003865_pt1 | contig 11895 bp, 18 predicted proteins | sample ETNvirenome_6_85_FD_184071 | JGI IMG/M metagenome (GOLD analysis project Ga0209756, IMG submission 184071) | Marine viral communities from the Pacific Ocean - ETNP_6_85 (SPAdes) (version 3) | ecosystem: Environmental > Aquatic > Marine > Oceanic | place: Pacific Ocean | collected 2013-06-19
CTGTATCTTTATCGACTAAATAATGGATGGCTATAAAGTTTCGTACATTATTACAAATAGCAGCCCATTGTTCATTATACCTAGTAATAACTTTTTCATTATAATTATGAAGATGATGGCATAATAAAAAAGCTTGGTGTAAAGAAACACTAATTGAACTAGCTTCTAATGGTTCTGCAAAAATAGCACTTAATCCAATTGCAACACAATTTTTAACCCAACATTTATCTAAAGCACCATCTTGAAACTTAATGTTCTTGGCAACCTCAATAGGGTGTCCTAAAGTTTTTTCAACTTCGGCTTTGGCTTGATCTTTATTGATGTAGTTATTGTTAAAAACATAACCATTTCCCCATCGCCCATAAGTTGGTATTCGCCACATCCATCCAGCATCCATCGCTTGTGATAAAGTCCAGCAATTATAATTATCCGTATCTGGAGTTTGAAAAGCAATAGCCTCATTCATGAGAAGATTAAAAGACTTCCATTTCGTATTGAGTTTAGAAATAAGAAGTTTTTTAAATCCGGTACAATCAATATAAAAATCTGCTGTATAGGTTTGCTTCTGCCCTTTAAGACTTTCTATTTTATCGGTAACCTTAACATCTTCAATAAGATCTTCTGTGAACCTAATCTTTTTTTCTTTACATTTTTTAACTAAAAAATCATTAAGTTTTAAAGTATTAAAATGATATTGATTAACTTGGGAATCAGTAGCTACACGATTATTCCACATAAGCGGAGATAACATATCTTGGAATGAAGTTCCTTGACTAATATGATAAGCATAATACAATTCATATTGCCCTACTGTATATCTTTGATCTCCGTCAACAAAATGAAAATAAGGTTTTGAAGTCCAATCTTTAAACATAACTCCAAATTTAAATGTAGCATCGGTTTCTTGGATCAACTCTTTTTGTGTAATGCCACACATTTGCATAAAATCTGACCAATGTTCAGTGGTGCCTTCTCCAACACCTATAATACCAATTTGATTAGATTTTATAATTTCAATATCGATAGATTCGAATCTTGTTTTTAAAATTAAAGCAGTCGTTAAACCAGCAGTTCCCCCTCCTACTATAATAATTTTTTTAAGATGAGCCATAATGAAATTTTATATTACCAGCAACAGAAATACGAGTAACATTAGATTTAAATGGCATAACTTCATGTCTTAATTTAGATGGAAAAACCATTAAGACATCGTCTGCGGGTATAAAATCTCTAATTGTTCTAACTAAATCCTGCTCTTCACCATAGAAAAAAGAAATACCACCTGGTCTATTAGATTTAGTTATATCTTTTTTCCCTTCATTAATTATAGCCTTGGGTATTTTAATCCAATGAACAAACGAAAGATCGCAATTTGTATGAGTATGCATTGGGTTCATTTCGTTTTTTTTTTGAAAATTAATCCAAATAGATTGTGCAGATACTCCTTGTATAGATAATTTCTCACCAGAAGTTTTTTCATAACCTTCTATCCAAGAATTGATAAAGGGATAATAACCCTCAAGAACCCAAGGATCGTTTTTAGTATCATAAAGAAGTTCAGTTTTAATTTTACCTGCTAAATTTGTAGCATGAGATATTTTTAATTTTTTACCCTGCTTTAACATTCGATTGCTAAATTCTTGATCTATATTAAATTTTGCTAAATAAGGACCAAAAAAAACATGTTCATGGGGAATCATATTAATAGTTATACCATCCTGTTACAATATATTTAATATTTTTTGTAGATGGAATACCTCTATGAGTATGTGTCCAAGTGGCAGGAAAGATTATTGTCTTACCTTTTTTAGGTTTGATTTTAGTTTTTTGATAATAAAATTCTGTTTCACCCTTATCTTTAACATCATTAAGATATGTTGAAAAAACTAAATGCCGAGTAATACTTCCTACTGATCCATTGTTTTCAAAATGCCAACCATAATACCCTTCACCGGGTTCATATTTATGTATTTTAAATGCAGATATATTCCAAGATTTATGATTTTTATCTGCGTAAATATATTTTTTTTTATACTTTGTATTTATTTTTGCTAGTTCTAATAAATATGCGTGAGCTTCAGGAATGTTAGGATCAAGTAGCACTTCTTTATCTTTTTTAATTTTTTCATTAATTATTGATCCATCTTGATGGCCCACTTCACCATGTCTTTTATTTGGTGATCGTTCATAAAAATCAATTAAATTATCACAAACTTTCTTATTAATATAATCTGAATAAATAAAATTATCTTTCATACAAATGGATTTCCTAAATGCCATGAAACTAATGAATAACGTATACCTTGTGTTACTGACTTTACTCTATGCCATAAAAAAGAAGGAAAAACAATTAGAGTTCCTTTGTTTTTTAATTCTTTACAAGTAACAATATTATTACTTAATTCGTTATTTTTAAAATTAAACTGTAAATTTCCACCTTTATATTGAGAAGGATCAGATAACAATACAATAGAAGATAATTTTCTAATCTTACCTTTAGAAGGGCCCTCCTTTGTAAAAGGAGCAACATCACTATCTACATGCCAACCATAATATTGACCTTTTTTATATTTAGTAAATTGACATGATTCTGACCAATCCCATTGAAAATTCCAACCAGCATTCTTATTAGCTAAATGAATATAAGGATGAATTTCTTTATAAATCCAGTGATCGTTTAACCAAACAACGTGAGATTTTCTTTTTTTATATAATTGTTTTATATCTTTTCTATTTAAATCAGAAGGATTTTTTTTAGTTCCACCTACAGTTCCTAAATTATCTTTATGGGCAAGTGCATATTTAATAATATGGTCACAAATTCGTGAGGGTACTGCTGAATCAAAATACCAAAATTTATTATTTAATACCATTGTGATTTATTTCCAAAGTCAGTATCTTCAAAAGGGGAACGATAGGCTGAGATATGTGTGTAGCCCAGCTGCTTTGCAATCCAAACTCGCTGCCTACCAACTTGTACAAATAGTTTATCTGGTCGATCTTTTTCATTTGATCGTACAACAATTGGATAAATTAAACCATTCTTTTGAATATCTTTCTGAAGATTTGTTAGAATTGGAGTATCTACAGTGCTGGGTTCATCCCACACTAGATCCTTGATTGCATATTCATGGTAGCGTTCAGGAAACTTATTTTGGTTCGCTCTTAAAATATTATTCATTAAAAATAGTTAATATTTAATACAATTTTTTGTTTAGCATCCGTCTGGGTTATAGCGGAATGTTGTGTTTGAGAATCAAAAATAACTATTTGGTTTTCTTTACAAGATACTTTTTTATTAGGATTTTTAAATTGAGTTCCTCCATTACAATCAGTTATATATAAAATTGCAGTTTTACATTCAAAAGGATAATCGGTGTGATAACTACACTGATATGTTTTTGGATTTCTAACATCCAAATTTGCTCTTATTCTTATAATAGCTTTACTTTCTAGTTTTTGAATAATGGGCTTAACAAGTTTAAAAGCACTAGATGTAATTTCGTTATTATTAAAAAAACAATGATTAAACCATTCCTTATCAGTTTTAATATCTGTTTTAGGATGGTAATGCCATTCAATATTTTCGGATATTAAAAAACTTTTTAAAGCATTAAAATCTTCTGGTTCTAAAAAATTTTTTATAACTTTAAACATACTCACAAACTGTAGTTAGAATAACATTTAATTTTTTTTCTTTGTTTTGAGTTATGTAATATCTTTGTGTAGAAGGAAAAATAACAAACTTATTATTTTTTAGTGGGATATGTTTAGTTCTATTTTTTCTTCTATTATCATCATACTCAATAACTAATTCACAATTTTCATCTACAATATCAATGCCATAAACAATAACATAATCTGGAGAATGTCTTAAATCTACTGGATCAACTTGAAGTCTATTTAAAGAACTTTCATGATTAGCATAAATGTTCCCCCAAGTTTTAATAAGTATTAAAGTCTTTTTAAATTCTGTTTGAAAATGATCTCTTACATAATCATGAAACCATTGAAGGGGTATTGAAAAAGGTACAGCATAATCATGATATGCGGGAATAACAGAATTATCATTAAGCCGTCTTTGATGGGCGACACTATCTAATATATCCTGTTTAATTTTATTGCGATCAATATTAATACCTTTAACAAGGTCAAAGGTAACATCAATGTGACTTAAAATAATCTGATTCATATTTCTTTATAATATTTACTGGTAAATATTCCTCTACTTTATAACTAATTTTTTTGATTTTATCCACCTTAATAAAATGTAAAGGCGCCGATAATACTGGGTCGTTATAAGAAATACCATTAATATTTAATTGATCTAAATCAACAAATCGATGACCCCATAATGGAATATTTAAAAATTGATATACTTTTTTAACCGTATCTTTATATTCTTCAGTTAACTGATTATAATGAATAATTAAACAATTTTCTTTTTTTAAAGCCTTATATGAAAGAATAGCTTTTCCAACCATACCCTCATCTGCCATCAGTTCATCACATCTTTTTTCTATATTACGAGGTTTTTCAATTTTAATAAAAGAGGCTAGAATTTCTAAAACAGGTCTAACCAGTATAATAAACTTTAAGTCAAAATTTAAAGCTTTAAGAAATTCTAGATTACAAGGAGTTCCCCAATAAGATCGATCTATTATATAGGGAGCTTTCCAATCTTGATAGTAATTATTAAAGATATTATGAATAACATTATCTAATGATTTAGAATCAGGGAAATTTTTAAAGATTAAACTTTGATATAAAGGTTTAAGAGCTAAAAATATTTCAGGAAGCAAACTATTAGCTGTTACTTGAATATTAGGATTTTGATTTAATATACTCGCTAATAATGTATTTCCGCATCTTGGTAACCCAGCAAGAAAAAAATACTTTTTCACAGTATAATAGCACGATAAATTGGCTCTTGAGGATCATCAATACTATGCTTAAAACTTCTGTATCCTGCTTCCGTGATTAAATCAAATGCTATTACATATCTTTCTTTTTCTTTTAACTCTGGTACAAAATGAGGAATAGAAGAAGGAAATATTTTAATAGATGCTTCTGCATTAGGTAACCACAATAGTCCATATTCAGAATATAAATAAGGCAACATAATACCTAAAGGTAAATTACTAGGTGAAAGAACAACTTGTCCAGTTAAAAAAGCATTTGAATGTATTGCATGATTATGTAATTTTAAAGCTTGTTTTTGTTTTTGTGGGCATAACCACCCATTAATATAAATAGGTTCAGGTACCGTAATATTAAGAACTTTTAAATAATTAATTAAATTTTTTTTAATTTCTTTTTGTAATTGTTTAATATTCTTTAAAGCCCATGTAAAAATATTATAGGTTTTCCAAAACTCATTAGTACCCCCATAACCTTCTTCTTCTTGATATAGATACTTTTTCTTTTTAATTTCTTTTAGAAGTTTTCTGTTTAAAGAAATAGGTATACGACTTTCCCAAAATGGAAAGTCAAAACTTGGTGCAAACTTATTGTTAGGGGGAAATGATTGAAATCGTAAAAGATTTTTATTATTAGTATTAACTCTATAGATTGAATTTTTAAGACTTCTAGTTTTTAATTCCACAAAAAAATTATTCTATTAAATCCCAAGCCCCTGTTGATTCGTTCCATTCATACCTTTTATTTGCTGCTTTTTCTTCCGCCGTAATACTAGGTTTTACCACGGGAGGTTCCCAATCACAAGTAGTTTCATTTAAAGTCCAAGAAGGATAGGGTTGTGTTTTGTAAAAGGCATCTCGAACTTCATCATAAATATACCCGATACGAGCATAATTTTTTCTAAAAGGTGTTCCACCTAGTTTATGTTGATTTTCAAATGTGTTATATGAAGTTCTTTTCCACATGGAAGCATCCCATCCATGTATTCGTTGTAAAAATTGTTGTCCTACAGTTTCATCTTCAACACCATCTGCATTTTGACAATCGGCATCAGCAACTACATGGACTCCAACTACTTTTCCATTTATTCCTAATTTTGCAAAATGTGCCATATATCTCCTATGCTGCGTATGATCCGTCAGATGTGAAAGTATGAATTGTATCTGTTCCACTTGTTGTAACGGTACCTGAAGTTGATGTTGAAGCAGAAGTTTCTCTTCGAAGAATAACTATTCCTGATCCACCAGCTGCTCCTGCTGTACTCCCACCTCCAGCGCCCCCACCTGTATTGGCAGTACCAGCGCCTGCCATTGAACTTCCTCCACCACCAGTTCCTCCTGTAGCAGTTGTATTTTGTCCTGCACCAGCTCCACCGCCACCTCTCGTAACGTCTGTTCCTGAAATTGTAGAAGGTAATCCATTTCCTCCTCCAGCCGCAGCAGATGGACTTGCACCGCTGCCTCCAGCACCAGCACCGCCACCACCTGAAGCAGCATGATCGGGTGAGCCATAAGTACCTGCTCCACCATTGTTTCCTTGTGGTGGACTAACAGGAGGTTCATTACCTGTTCCACCTGTTGTGCCTCCGCCAGCACCAGATCCACCATTAGCACCTGTTTTACCAGGGCCATGATAACGTCCACCTCCGCCTCCAGCAGAAGTGATTGTAGAAAAAATTGATGAACCCCCCTGACCAGCATCGTCATTAGGATCTGACGTTCCAGCCCCACCGGCTCCAACTGTAATTGGATAAGTTGTACCTTGTTGTACTGTATATGATTTTGTAGCAACTGTTCGATAACCACCAGCACCGCCACCTGATCCATGCCCTTTGGCTGATCCACCCCCACCAGCGATAACTAAATATTGAATATCATATGGTACTGATAGAGCTGCCGTTCCTATATTAGCATCATCAACTACAAGCCATCCTTGTGTTGAATCAATATAAGTTATTGTAACAGCAGCTCTTTCTTCTGAAATTGCATGACTAGATGTTGAACCTTTAATTTTAGATCCATCTGGATCAAGTGTAATATTATTAGTATCTGCTGTTCCTGCATAATCAACAACACCAATTATATCTCCTGCAGTTGGAGATGGTAAAGTTACTGTAATTGCTCCACCTGTTGTATTAACAAAATATCCACTACCAGCTTCTGCAGTAAAACCTGATGTCTTAACTGAATCCGACCAAGTTACACCACCACCAGCGGCGGCAGCCGCAATAACTCCTGAGGCTCTATATATGTTATCTCCTACGGGTCCACTCATAAATTTAATCTCCTATAATGTTTGATCTAAATAACTAATAACAATATCAACATTAGCTGAACTAGCTGTTTTAGCTGAAAGTACATCAGTTGCTTCTAGCACAATTCTTGTTGTATGTTCAAAAGTTGCATTAGCAGCTAGCGCTTGATCAGAATAAATTTCAAAATCATCAGCCCCTGCATCATCTCGAATATAAAGATCGAAAGTCTCTGCCGCTCCAGCAGTTTCACAAACTGATAGATTAAGCACCGTATAAGTGTGTCCAGATGCTACCGTAAGTAGATCATTTTCAGAATTTGTAACTCCTGCTACTAACTTGACTTTCATTACTTCACTTGCCATATTTTTCTCCTATTAAAATCCCATTATAAAAGCTTTGCCAGTCGTTGATAGACTTGGATTCCATGCTGTGGCTACCTGTACGTTGCCATTAGCATCTACTAAAATCATCTGTTCTTCTGCTACTTCAATTTCCACTTGATTAGTAGTAGAAGGACTGATTATATCTGTTTTTAATTCTGTTGCCATGTTTTTCTCTCATTAAATATCATATTTAAAACCCCATTACCAATGATTTACCTGTAGAGGACACAGAAGGGTTCATTGAACCTTCAATTACTACAACTCCAGTTCCATTTGGAGTTAAAGTAATTGGTTGATTAGCAGCATCAGTAATTGTAATAGTTCCTGAAGCTGTACCACTATTTGTACTAAGAACTAAATCTGTTGTACCACCAGTAGTTACAGTTAAAGTTCCAGCACCATTGGAAGTTAAGGTTGCTGCTGCTGCAGCATCCCCCACTTTTACGGTATCTGCTCCTAAAACAACATCTCCAGTTCCATTTGGAACAATATCAATATCGGCGTTAGAAGTGGAAACTATATCCTGTCCATTGACATCTAAATTTCCGCCAAGTTGAGGTGTTGTATCTTCAACAACATTGGCTATGGCTCCTACGGGTGTTCCTGATGCATTTAAATAAACTGCTTTGGATGCAGGTAAAGTACAAAATACATCTTTAGTACCAGCTGAAAAATCAACTGCTGAATCTGAATTAGAACTTGTTATGACTGTAGTTCTCGCAAGAGTATCCGTACTTGCATCGGTTACTGTTCCAAGTCCAACTTCCCATTCATCCTCTCCTTGGAGAAATATCGCATAGTAAGTTGTATTTCCATCTCCAATACCAGCAACAAAAGTATCAAAACCAGTTACTGCTCCAGCTAAATTGAATGTTCCTGTTCCAGTTGTAGTACTAGTTTCTTTTACTCGATCATTTATTACTAATGCCATTTTTTAATCTCCTTAAGCCATGCTTATAATTGCATTCGCCGGTGTCGATGGACTCGGGAATGTAACTGTAAATGTGCCACTACTAGCGGTTTTAGTACCTGAAAAATCTAACACCACACATAATTTGTCTCCTTGATCATCATTATAAAGTGCTGCATACGCTGCAGCAAAACTAGCTGATGTCCAAACCGCCGAATCAAAATCACAAGATGCAACTGCTGTTCCAGACGCAACTGCATTACCTGTTAATGTTTTTCCAGTGGCTGTATAATTAGTTCCAGAAGAACTAACTTCGTTTGTAGAAACATAAACAGTGCTAGATGTATTATAAGGATTAGAAGTGTATAAAGCTAATTTAAAATCATCTCCTCCCGAAGCAAAATTATGTGTTCCGGTAAATAATTCTCCGCGAAATGCATAAGGTATTACGTTTGCCATATTTTTTTATCTCCTTAAAAAGTTGATGGTGATTCAGATTTAATAGGAAGACGAATAACCCCATCTTGATATTCGTTTCTGCGTCTGCGACCCATTTGTTCAGTTGCGTACGTCTCTAAAGCTTCTTTATAAAGCCCTTGATAGTGTTGTAGCAGATCCATCGGACCTTTCAAGTATCCATATGCATTTACCAGAGATGCGTATAAAAGTAAATCCTGATATTTATTTGATAGATAGGTCCCAGTCGTACTGACTGAGGAATCGGTTAAACTTACGGGCTCTTTATTATAGGCTAAAGTAATTGGATAAGCTGTATCTGGCGTAGGAGCTACCACCCAATATTCTTCATCCCAATTTGCATAATATTTAGGGATACTTGTAGAAGAAGACGCTGGCGTCGCATAGTATTCTGCTATAAAACTTGGATCTCTTTGTTCTAAAAAGACTTGATTTCCGTCATCATCTTTTAATTGAATATATCGAATAACTCTTAAATCCGCCGGAATCGTTACATATCGATTTCCAATTGTACATGTAGACGTAGCGTAAAATCTTTCTAAATCAGCATCAAAAGATCTATAAATTCTATTCTCCGCATTAATGATAAATTTACTTAAAACAGAGTCACTAAAAACTGTATCACCTACTTCTGTATAGTTTCTAATATCTGTTTGTAAATTTGCTAAAGTGTATGTTAATCCTGCTGGCATATTATTGTGGTCCTATTGCTTTTAATGTTACTGGTCCTGAAGATGTATTATAGCCACCTCCACTGATTTGTCCAGTAGTTGCAGTTCCTCCGCTATTAAAATAATAATAATTATCTGGCGTTACAAGATTTCGTACAGCTGCTAAAATTGCATGAGTAGCAGCCGTTGAACCATTCGCTCCTCGAGTAACTCCTGTTAAAACCTTTGAACTAATTCCAGTATAACTAATAATCTCAGTTCCAACTAAAATAGCATTTGTAGGGGTTCCACTAGGGTTATTAATTGTAGGAACAAAAGGTCCACTCGTTTTAAAGTTAGTTGAGCTTGTTAAAGTAATTCCACTGGTTGTAGTTGTTGAAGTAATAGCTGCCGCTAAAGTTGTTGTGACTGTAGTATATTTTCCAGGCACTATTGAAAATCCTGAAGCTCCACAAATCGTCGCTCCAGATATTCCATCAATGTTTGCAATATTCGCGAATCCAGGAACTGGATTACCTGCAACCGGTCCATCATCCCCAATGGTATCAGCAGTACCTGTACCAGGAGAAGTCGTAGGGGGTCCTCTAAATCTTACGGTATCACCATAACTTCTTTGATGATCAACTGAATATACATTTATAAGTCCTGAACCTGCAGAAACAGTTGTTAAAGCATTGTAATCTAAAAATCTTAAAGAATCGGGTGAAGGTTGTTGAGGTCGTGATTTCGTTAAAGCCGTTGGATCTGCTGCACTTGGTTTAGGATCTAATTGAGGTTGTTTAGATTCAAATTCAGAATAATGTACAAACAATCCATTCCATTGAGTAACCATTTCATTCCAGGGAAAAGATTGACCACTAATGTCTGAAACTGCTAATGCAAATTTTCCTTGTGCAAATCGTGCCATAATTATGCGCTAGATGGATAATATGTTTTCGGAGTAATATAAGTACTCGCTTCCGAACCATCTGCTGCCTCCGCTCTTAGTAATTCATCTTCGTATAATAATTTTAAATTTTGTGTTCTGTCTGGCGCATATTTCATACTTACATAATAAGCTAAACCTGCACACATACATGGAATATAATAATACGGAACATCAGCTGCATTCGTATAAGCACCTGCATCTTCGATTCTTTTCATGTAATAAAATTGAATTTGATCTCCAGCCTGACTTGAACCTGGAGTGGTGTATAAAGTAACTGTAACTCTATCTATAAATCTTTGAACCCAGTATTGCGAAGGTTGTCCTAAAGCTAATTTATTTGATAAAGCAGAATAAGTTGATCTTGAAATTTTTGTTAAAGGACTATCGGATTGACTTGTTGTTCCTGCGCTACTTCTATATGAGGCTTCAAAAATATCATCGGTACCATATAAAGCGGCACCTGCACTATTTAATAAAGTTGAAGTTCCATCGGCACTTGAACGATAGCCAATATATTGATTAGTAGAAGCGACAAGAGTTAAGTAACCATCGGCAATTTCCCAGAGATGAATACCTCTGTTCGCCCACTCTTGAAACATAATATTTAAAGAGCGTCTGGCAGTTTTTAACTGGTAACCAGCGACTCCTCGAATTCCACATCTTTCAAAGGCTTCTTCAATGATATCATCAATTGCAAACGTTTTCCCGAACGTTGCTGTTCCGGATGTCGTGTTAGCCATTTAGTCTCCTACGCGCCAGTGATCGTTATTGTAACGCTTCCACCAGCTCCCGCTAAGTTATAAACAATACCATCTTTACATAAAATACCAGAACCAGGAATGAAAAGTTGCATCCCTTCTGTATTATAATTATACGTAGCTACCGCAGTTCCAGGTGATCCTGTGCTTGTAGAATCATAAAAAATTATAGTAGAAGATGCAATTCCTTCCGCTTGAATAGATGTAATTCTACATCTACCTGTTCGTGCAAGAGTATTGCTACCTACAGTAGTCATATTAATGGTCGTTTGGTCACTTGTAAAACTTGACATAAATTTATCTCCTTAATCGTGAGCTCCCGAAGGAGCTCACATTATTTTATTTAGCTATTAACTCCAAGCAGCTGCGCCTGTGTCTGCGTCATTTGCTGTTGATAAGTCATGAGCAAAGTTCCAAATGCCTTTTTCAAAACAAGTAAAATACAGATAACAACCATGAGTTAAACTATTAGTTGCTGCATTCGCAGGTGTGTACGTTAATACCGTTTCATCTGCTATTGATGTGTCTATAGTTTGAACTGCTCCAGTAGCTCTACTTTCCACTTTTGAACCAGTTCTGTAAACATCACTACCC
>Ga0209756_1003867_pt1 | contig 11894 bp, 15 predicted proteins | sample ETNvirenome_6_85_FD_184071 | JGI IMG/M metagenome (GOLD analysis project Ga0209756, IMG submission 184071) | Marine viral communities from the Pacific Ocean - ETNP_6_85 (SPAdes) (version 3) | ecosystem: Environmental > Aquatic > Marine > Oceanic | place: Pacific Ocean | collected 2013-06-19
CGCCGCCGTTTGGATTTATCTCCACACTGGCGAGTCTTTCAGGAGCGATAAGCTGGAGGTAATCAATGCAAGCCGGTGAGCTATTTAAACTTGGTTACATTAATGGCCATTGCGGCGACATTAACCGACGCACAGGTATCTATCTGGGCGAAAACATTATCCATCGCGACGATGGAGTTACTATAACGAATCATAAGGTATTGTTAGTGGGTGATAGTCAGCCACGCCTTTTTGATCGTGGACTGCTTAGGCATATGGAGAGAATAAGTAAATGAGAATGAAAGTTAAAAATAAAGAAGACGTAGTGAAGGCTTGGAAGGCTGGCGAACTTGCGAGAACAAAGAACCGGTCACTATCAACAGACGGAACACATTTAATGTCATACGGTAAGTTGATTGGCTTGCGCCTTAAGTCTGGTTACACTATTGTGGGTGACTATACAGCAGCAACTAAGAACTTTGCGTCACAAACTACGAGTTGTCACGTTGGCTTGGCTGCTCGTTTTGCTGACTCCGTTTGGCATCCGTTAGTGTTTGAAAACTCACCCGGTGTTACGGAACACGTTGGCGACCTACCGTTTTAATCGCGAGACATATAAAAATATATACATATCAGTATAGTGGATAGAGGTAGAAAGATAGTGAACAGTATTAAAGATAATACATATAAGAACCAATACAGTGTGAGAGAATGCGTCTGTGATGTGCTTGGTGTTAAGTATATATACGCATACGCAACCTGTCAACCTATCAAAAAGGATACGGTAAGATGAACAATGATACTATATTTGACGGTACTGCATGCGTTATGCTATTCGCAACGATGCTTTTTTGGTATATGATTTCATACGCTATCGAACCGGTAACGTATACAAACATACACGCGACAGCAGCGCGAGAGTAGTAATGAATAAATATACATACAATGTCAATAGCTATTCATACCACAGAATCGCTGCGTAACATACCGTGAGTTACGGTTGCCCTTGGAGGGAGAGGAAATCATGTCAAGAGTAAAGAGAATAATACGTAAGGCTATTTACACAGCAGAAGAGTTTGTGTTCTGGACTGCGATAGCTATAGCCTTACAGGTTGCTGGTGTGTATCACCAATGCAAGCGGAAAGATGTCGAGAGTAATACAAATAATAATAGTATAACACAGTAACACCTGACACTCACCTGACAAGTAACACACACTCACTTAACATACGTAACCTGCTTATGTAACACCATTTGATAATGCGCTTGTAACGTCAACTCTCACGTAGCACCACCCCCCACCCCCCTACCTACCGGGATCTATGTCACAGTGCGTGTATAGGGCCATATGCGCCAGCTTAGCTCGTTCTCGATACGGCTGCAATTTTTGAGATTTTTATTAATGGCTATATAGCGCGCAGCTGCCATATGCGCCAGCTTAGCTCGTTCTCGATACGGCTGCAATTTTTGAGATTTTTATTAATGGCTATATAGCGCGCAGCTTAGTAGTTACATTATGCCCTTCGATAAACTGTATGTCAGAATCAAATGCTTAGCATGTAGAGGAGAACGGTATAAGCACAACGCAGCCTTTCACAGTCCATTAGACCCGTACAAGTGGAAGAGGTGCCCGTATTGCGACCGTGAAGGCCTTATATTAATTGAGGCAGGTGAACATGCCATTGTGGAATATTTCGAACAATTAACACAGGAAAAGCGAAAAGAGATATTAGAAAAAATCGCCCAAAAAAATAATGGAGAGTAGCGAACCCGGTGAATTCAAGATCGGAGAGCTAGTGAGATTCACAGCTGGATATCCGGCCGGATTGGTATGGCCACCATCATATATATTAGGACAAACGTATGTTAGTCAACACAAATCTGATTTGGGAATTATAGTGTCCGACGTTGAAGGAGTGTTTAAAGGTAAGTCATTTAAGGTATATTGGTTTAGAACAAGACTAATTACAGAAACTTTTGCAACCCATTTGAACCGGGTGAACTAATTATAAACAGGAACAAATGAATTTATTATCAGACAAACAATTAAGGCGCCTTATCAGAGAAGCGCTATCCCGTATAGAGGCTGAGTGTATAGCCGAGTTTTCACCAATGGCCGGCCTAGGCATGGACGTTGAACAGGTACGCGATATTCTTATTGCGCGCGCGGAGGAAACCGGCCAAACGTGGGACGACTACCTAGAGGTACATGATGCTGTGGACGCTGCATACTCTATGGATGGAAAACATTCAGATAGATTACGGGTATGTAAAGATGAACGTGAGGCATCGGCCGGCCGCTTAGCTAATCCACCACCTGCTCCTCGTCGGGCCCGTCTTAAGCCGCTTAGCGGAATGGCAGGCTTTGCTTCTGCCGACCGTGCTGATAGAACAATGCCTCTCGGAGAACGTTCTATTCAACAAATGATTCGCGAAGAGCTAACTAAAACTGATGAAGCTGATATTAAAAAGATGATAGCCAAAGAGCTAACCACTTCTTATAGCGATATCACAAAGAACGTTAAAAAAGTTGTAGAAGATGAGCTTTCTAAAGCTCTTAAAACAAAAGATGTTCAAGACGATATCACTGACATCACCAAGAAAGTGATGAAGCGCCTTTACAAAGACTTATCATATCACCATCCATATATTATCGACCGTATCAAGGTGTAAAAAATACTTTTTTTTATACGCCTTATCGATAATGTGGTACTATTTATAAGCGTTCACGTTGGAGGTGAAAAATGCGATATGTAGTAGCCGCCGTTATAGGCGGATTTTTAATAACTTGTGCCCCTTATGTCTTTAGGGATTCTGAAACGGAAACTTTTATTCCGGCCCCGGTCAACGTTGAGCATATTGGTCCTCGTAATAGCCAAAATAGCCATTGTGATATTGAATTTCCCAAAAGCGATATCAATGATGTGAAGAAAATCGAAGAGTATATTGTAGTTTGTACCGACCGTTCGTCTGCTTGGCTCCCTATTTAGGAGTAGATGTTTGATGTCGGAGACCTTTTAGTAGACCCGCACACGAGAGAAGTTGGTGTCTTGGTACGTCGGTATGACATACTGCATGAAGATTTAAATTATAGTGGTAGCTTCGAACATTGGGCGTGGGAAATACGATGGTGTGGTGGTGACCCCAAAACATATCATACTAATATTGAAGACTATACCGAAAGCGGTCTTAAACAATTGGTAGAAAGTGGTTTGTTTGTTTTACACAAGCAATAATAAGTGTTTGTTTATGCTTGAGACACTTGGTGTACTTTCCGTTTGATGTGACATAAAAATATTTACTATATGTCATATAAGATCTTGCGCGCTGAGACTAGTCGTGTTATACTATCTGTAGGTGATATTATTATTGATACCACCACTAGTCAAATTGGTATATTGACTGAAAGAAAACGATATATCGATATGGTAGAAGACGACATTTATATATGGGAAGTTAAGTGGATTAACAAGATATCAAAAGATAACTATGTTGACGCGCCGATTCCTCCTATTGTGGAGGAAGAAGGACTTAAGCTTTCTATTGTAATAGGAGTGTATTATTGGCAATCAATCGATGGAGGAACTTATGAGCCATAAATGGAATGTGTATAAAGTGTTTAAGAGTGGTAAACGTGCAAAGGCACCGTTTTGTGTGATGGAGGGCGAGAGCGAGGAGAAAGCGAAGGAAAAATTTTTAGGTAAGTATATTTCTAATGCGGACTCTAAACTTAACAAACATACGTGGTCGTTCATACGCGAAGACATGTCGCAAGAACGTGTATACGAAAAAAATTTAGAAAAAGAAAATGAGACAACAAGGAAAAAAAATAATTTTCTTGGAAGATTAGCGGTGCGCGCTGGTGGGCTTCCAAACAACCTTTCGGCCGGCCTCGTCCTTTGTAAAGAATCGGAATGGAAGTGGCAATGGGCTGCGCTTGAGCCGGCCACCTTAAGATATCTTAAGGGGCTGTCCCCTCAATTTAAATCTGCGCCGAGGGCTGACGAATGGCTAGAAGAACAGATGAGCCAATATTGAAAAAGGGCGCCCTAGTAAAAATTAAAAGATATTACAAAACAGAAGTTCAAAATTCAAGAAACGGTATCATTCTCGATATCCATGAAGGGAAGCAAGCCAACTTGTTTCCTTTTTATGATGTATATGTATTTGATTTAAAATCCATAGAAACAATTTGGGGAGGAGATATGGATTTAATTTCTGAATAGTATATACTAATAGAGGATATAATATTTGAAGAAGCGCATTAGCCAATTATTTGTTTGCTCAGCGTGGATAGCGATTGGAATCAATATAGCTCTTTTGTTTTTTGCTCGATGGACAGGCAGCTTTGAATTGACGATGCTATCAATCGTTAATATTTTACTTCTTGGGGTCATTGGAATAAAAATTCCCGAGTAAGCTCCTTTAAAGCTCTCTAAAACATAGTTACTAATATGGGGCGATATATAAATTTACTCTGCACGTTTGTGTTGTGTTTGGGAGCTTGCAGTGATTATAATCTAAAATCATATAAAGAATCATCAGCAGCGCCAATTGAGAATCCCGATATTGAAGTTTCCCCTGTCTCTATTGATTTTGGCACCTTGAATGCAGACGGAGAAGTTTCACTTAAAACCATCACTATTAAAAACAAAGGCTCAGACACTTTAAATATTTCCAGTACAGACTTAAGCAGTGTTTCTACAACCTATACACTGTCTAACTTGAGTAACAATGAACTTGAGCCAGATGAAGAAACATACATTATTGTAATGTACAATCCAGAAACACACAGCGCTGATAAGAACTCAGTAGTTATTGTCTCTGATGATCCAGATGATGGATTTGTTTCTGTTACTCTAACAGGGGATAGTGAGGCTCCCGTTATTAATATAGAGCCTGATTCATATGATTTTGAAAACGTATTAGTAGGATGTGATGATGATTTAGACATTACTATATCTAATATAGGAAATGTAGATTTAACAATTAATCAAATTGATTATTATATTTCATATCCGGCCGATTTTTCTATTGAAGATTACGAAGATGTATATGGGCCATTACCGTGGGTTCTGGCGCCAGGAGATAGCATAATATTAGAAGTAGCTTATTATCCAAGTGATGTAGATTTAGATTCTGGAATATTAGAAGTTAAGTCTGATGATCCTTATACTCCTATTGCCGAAGCAACCCATGAAGCTCAAGGCGTCTACTCCTCCACTTATGAAGAATCTCACAAACAAGAAGAAATCGATGCGGTTGATATTTTATTTGTTATAGATAACTCTTGTTCAATGAACGACAAGCAAACACAACTGGCAAATAATTTTGACACGTTTATGAACGTATTTGATGCATCAGCAATCGATTATCAGATTGGGTTTATCACCACTGATAGTTATCATATGGAAGGATCTCTTATAACAATAGCCACGCCGGATCCGGTTGCTGAAGTTGCTCAAATAATAGACGACATAGGAACACACGGAAGTTCAAGTGAGCGAGGCCTTTATTATTCTTATTACGCCCTACAAACAGGGTATGATTTTGGCCCAGGCAGTGATTTCTGGCGAGACGATGCCAAGCTAGTGATTATTTACGTATCGGACGAAGATGATTCTTCTTCGGGTATTACCCCCACTAGTATCAAAACATATACGATATCTGCCAAGGGTGGTGCAGACTATGTTATTGCGCATGCTGTTGCTGGTGATTATCCTGGGGGTTGTACTACAAATGGTGGCGCCCAAGAAGGACTAGAATATTATACCGTTGTATCCTATCTCAACGGAACGTTTTTATCGATTTGTGAAGATGACTGGGGCACCCCTCTTGAAATATTAGCTAATGAATCGATTCTTAAATCTTCTTTTACCTTGGATCGGGATCCAGTGGAAGAAACAATTGTTGTTGTTGTTGACGGAGTGGAAGAACCTAATTGGACATATGATTCTTCTACCAACGCAATTAGCTTTGCCGAGGGGTACGTGCCGGCGGCAGGAGTATCAATACTTATAAGTTACTCACCAATATCAGATTGTCCAGAAGACACAGAAGATACAGGAGTATAATCATGAATAAATTATTATCTTTGTTTATTGTTTCATTGTTTGTGTTAAGTGTTCCAACATCAGCAACAGAAACACAAGGTAATCACAACGTTACAGTTGAGAAAAAAACAGAAGAAGTTAAATCTTCAATGACAATTATAGAAAAGAAGGTGCGAGATGCAGCTGTGAAAGTTTCGTCTTCTACTGGCCACGGATCGGGGTCGGTTATTGCATACAAAGATGTTATTTTAGTATTAACAGCACAACACGTTGCGGAGGGACTTCCAGGAGATTTTTATGTTATCTCAAAAGACAGCGAATCTCAACTTGGAGTATTGATTTATTCTGATGCGTTACACGATATCGCTATTTTATATATGCCAAATCCTCTCAGAGAGGTTAAGCCGATGAAATATGATCCACTGGAAGGAATAGCAGAGGTTGGAACAGATATTACATATTCTGGATATCCGTCAGATCATCAATTGATGACCGTTAGAGGTACTGTAGCTGGCTATGAAGTGTTAAATTTACGTGGAACTCAAATTATTATTCATACTCATGGATGGTTTGGGTGTTCTGGATCTGTTGTATATAATTCAAAAGGAAAAATTGTTGGTATTCTTTGGGGGGTGGATGTAGAGCGCCGGCCATCATTTCAAGTTATCGACAATATGGTATGGATTTCCCCCATTAAAAATATTAATTTAGAAACTTCGTTAAATACTTTGTGTGTGGCACTAAATAATAAGCCTAAAGCTTGTAGGTAATGGAGAAATATAATGAAATTTTTAATGGTGTTTTTGATGACGTTGGGCCCAGCACACGCAGAGGTGACAGGCGAAGCCCTATTTAAATCATATTGTTCCTCATGTCATGGAACACAGGGAGAAGGCTCTCCTATAGCTAACTTTAAGATATCGGAGCGACTTGTTAAGTCCGACGAAGAGCTATCAAAAAGTATACGCGAAGGAAAAGGACAAATGCCTGCGTGGGGTTTTCTTTTTTCTGAAGAAGATATAAAAAATGTGTTACAATATATTCGTGAAACATTTGAACATACAGACTTTTCAGGACATATGTAAAAAGTGGACTAATTATTTACAGGACTGGAATTAATGATGAAACTCTTGGATCTAGCGCTAGCTGAACTCTCTATGGAAGAGTTGGCCGAATATGAAGAATTAATTGAACTCTGGATAACTTACGGTGGCGACTAAATGAAACTCCTACTTGAAAATTGGCGAAAGTATTTGAAAGAAGCGGCGGAAGGCGGAAACACACGGGTATATCATGGATCTCTAAATGCTGTTTTTCCTGCATTTGAAATACGAGCGCCGGATGAGAAGACTCACGATTATGGTTTTTTTGGAGATGGTCTATATTTCGATACTAGTCTCCGAGCCGCAATCGATTATGCGAACGGAGATCAATGGGATTTTGATATTGGTGAACAAAACATTAAAGCTATAGAAGATGCTATAAAAGGTGATAAAACTAATCTCATCCCTCAATCTAATGCTGTTCGAATTATTGGCGATAAGGGGCGAGAAAATGCTGGCGTTTATGTGTTAGATTTACAAATTAGTAATCCATATTATTGGAAAGGACAGCCAATACCGTCAATTATTAATAATCCTGTTCTTAATTCTTTGCCAGAAGATATTGCTGACGATGTTGCGAAGGGTCTTGGTAAGGACAATTGGGAAGATCTTGTTGCAGCAATAAAATCTCCGAAGAGTATATCAGAAGAGAGGTGGCAGGAATTCTTTGCATTTCAAGTATCTAAAACAGTCAGAGACAAAGGACATGATGGAATTATAATGAGAAGATCAAACGGGCAAGCAGAAATGATTGTCTTCGATTCGTCCCAAATTAAAAATGCTTTAAAATGAAAAAATCCAAACTATTTATTGAGCAGGGTTTTAAATACAAAATGAACAAATTACATGGTAGTTGGCGTAACTATTTAACTGAAACAAAATTACGCGTTTTTGATTTCGATGATACTTTAGTAAAATCAGATTCAAAAATCAAAGTAACAGATCCTGGCGGAAAGCAATCCACTTTAACGCCAGGGGAATACGCTACTCACGAAAAAGATTCGCGTAATGAATATGATTTCTCAGAATTTGATAAGCTTATCAATCCACGTGAGGTTAAAAAGGTTACAAGCATTTTAAGAAACGTTGTTGGCGCCGGCACGGATGGGCGCCAAAATGTTATATTAACAGCAAGAGACTCCGTCGCAGAAGATTCAATTCAAGATTATCTTGAAGAGATAGGTATCGATACTTCTAAAATCGATTTTGTATTGTTAGGTGATAGCGCCCCAATAGCAAAAAGCAGATGGATCGAAGACAAGATCAGAACAGGCGCCACCGACGTTCTGTTCCTCGATGACTCAGGAAAAAATGTTGAAGCAGTACTTGACTTGAAAGAAAAATACCCCGATGTTAAAATCGATGCTAGGCGTGTTGGATACGCAGAGGAGATAGAAGAACAGATGTTAAATGAAAAAGATGAACACCTCATAGAAAACGTTGAAACCTTACTCAAAGAAGTTACCGACGATGAAATCGCCCATATTGCTGATGTTCTTAATGGACTAGATCCTAAAGATTTAGCATTTAATAGACTCTTTGGAGACAAATTCCGATTGGCGATTGATTTCCCTACGCTTGACACGTCTTCAGAGCTTGGACAATTTATTGAGTTATGGAGAGTTATGGATTACACAGTGGATTGGGACAAAGGCACGATAAGCGGCGATAGGGTTTTACGAGATGTCAGTCCCGCTGGTTTCGCTGATCAAATATTCGGGATGACCGCTGTAGGAAAAGGAACACAGTTTAAAAAAATCAATATGAAAATCGGTAAATGGTTAGCTAAGTTATTAGGATATCAAACCAAATACCAGGCATTAAGGAAAGAAGTAGAAGACTATTATTCTAAAGAAGGCCCCGGCGCAGCACGCGGACTTTGGAAACAAGGACCACGACCTCGCGGTGGCTACACTGGAAACCAAACAGAAAAGGCATTAAGCGAAGAAGATTTAAAAAATTATTATAGACTAGAATCTTATATTTATATGATGGCACGTGCTAAAGATGATCCCTTTCCTCAACAATTGGAATCTGTGCAATCTATACAAAAGCTTATTTTCTATTGGCGAGATAATGCAGCTTACATCAAGAAGAACCTCGATAAAGCTAGTGGTAATAAATATTCTATTATCATTACTCGCCATCCTCTTGACGTATTACGTATGAGCGATTTTGAAAATATTCAATCATGTCACTCTCCACCATCTAGGGGTGGACCCTCGAAAGAATACAAATGTGCTGTTGCTGAAGCACACGGACACGGTGCAGTTGCATATGTGGTGAATACCGAGGATCTGACATCGTTTGCTGGTGCCGACGCTTCTATTGAAGATGTTAATAATAATCCAGATTTTCAAGATGGCGAAATATTTTTTGACGATGAACGTCCTTATAAGCACGAGGGAACTTTAGCTCCTTACTCTAGATTGCGGGTACGGCAAGTGAAATATTATGAATTCACTAAAGATCCAGAGACATATGACGAGAGAAACCCTTATGAGGGAGTAGAGTTGGCGGTACCAGAAGAACGCCGATATGGTCTTCAAATACCTGGACTTGTTGAGAGGGTGGTAGACTGGGCAAAAGAGAATCAAAAGGAACAAATAGAGGGCGCGCCATTATACATGACAACCAGAGGCGGCACCAAACAGATCGATCTAGATGAGTTCATAAAGTTTGGCGGCTCATATGAAGATAACGTCATTAACAGGCTCATAAAAAAATTATGGCCAAAAGATGAGAACTTCGGCTTTAACGGATCAATTGTTCAAGACACAGACACAGAAGACAACCTACCCGCTAACTTAATGATGAATTTAGTAGATGCGTATCAAGAAGAGGTTAATGATATGGCCGAAACGAAAAACAATAGAATGCGCTATTGTGAAGTTGGGGGCACCGTCTATGATGATGAGATGGACGAGGATGGCGGTGGGGTATATATATCTTGTGAAGGAGAAATGATATTAAAATGGCACAAAAGCGAATGGAAGTCATTACCCAATACAAACCAAGCTGAGTGGATAGAAAGCGAACTAAATGAACTGGGACATCCATGGGCAGAGCTATCAGATATTGGAGTCCAGAATTACAACGTTGTAGTAACTTTCAAGATTCTTCCTCAAAAGCTTGTAGGGTTCGGCGGCCAAGAATATGCTTGGGGTCCGGATGTTTTCGAAGAATTCGCACAGATAGTCGGTACTGAGTGTGACGACAATCACGCTTCTGTAAAACAGGTTTGTGAAGTGTTCTTTAAGCGTGAAGGATGGATGGAAGGCGGTGCTATTGTGGCACTGGGACACGAAGTGTTAAACGGAGAATATAGTTCTTCTGAATGGGCTGCCGAAGCCGAAGAAGGTTACGAATATGGAGAAATGGAAAGCGTAAGATTTACCACCGACGTTACTATTTCCTATGCTGATATTAATGATGCGATAGCCGGTGCTGCAGCAAACTACAAAGGCATCAACGAACAAACGGCGCCAGCAATAGCAGAAAGTCGCCAATTTCGAATTGCTTTAAGAAAGGCTATGACGGAACCAGTACAAGAAGCAGTTAATAAGTCGTATTATCCACCCATAGAGACAGAAACGCTTTCAGTGTCACCAACTGAGATTTTTATAAGAATTGGATATTATGCCTCGATGGACGATCCGGATGGACTCGTAGAAGTATTAAAAGCCCTCGTAGAATATTGGGATGATTGGCATAATGAGATTCATGATGTCATAAAGAAAACGTTTGTATGGGCAGCACGGCAGGCGAAAGTTGCTGATCAGGCTGCGCCTGGAGAACTGAGCTTGGAAGAACAAAGGTTATTCGATGTTGAAGACATGCTTCGAAAGCCGATTGTTTTGAAAGAGAGAGAGCAGAACTTGCCTATCCCTATAGATTTATATGATGTGATTTACGGATATGTGATTCGAGGAAAACAACCCGATTATTGGGATATTCGAAAACTTCAAGAAGCTATAAATTCAAACGAATATCCCGATTGGCTACGTTGGTATAAAGGGACGGCCTATAGGGGTATGATTGTTTCTGATGCCTGGGTGAGCGATTGGTTAAGCAGTCACTATAGTCCCGACGAATTAGAGAAAGGAAAAGAAAAATTGTTAAGTAAGCATACCTTTAATCTTTTTAAACGATTTAAAGGCGTTATAGAAAAAGATGTGAAACATATGCAATATGGCCCAAGCATGCGGACGCGGAAGAGCCAGATGGGGAGCGGAGGAGAATATAGTCCTGCTGAAACATTAGCGAAAGAAGAGAAACCTATGGAATCATGGTCAAGAAGCTATGATGTAGCAAAAGCTTATGCAGTTCCTACTGAAGAATCTTTTTATCATCAACAATCTGGTTTTGGTAAAGGGCTTAGGACTTATCTTACAGATCCGAGTGGGATGCCTCAATCTGCGGGGGTGATGTCTATAATTCTTGAAGCGGATGGCAAAAAGGAATCTTGGGGCACCGGTGGTGGTGGTACTTTTCTTGATATGGAACCTCTTTATAAATTGCCAGGGTTGGCACCAGAATCGCATATTCAAGAGGTGCCATCACTTGGAGGGTGGGCTGTTATTAAGCGTGTTCACATTCCCTATAAAGATTTTCAGGCGGCATATGAACGTACTACAAAAAAATGGACAGAACGCGAGAGAGAAAGAGTATCTCCCTATATTAAAGAAGCAGCAGAAAAAGCAGGGATTATATTGTTTTGAAACTCCTACTTGAAAAATACCGTAAATTTAGCGATTGG
>Ga0209756_1003868_pt1 | contig 11893 bp, 20 predicted proteins | sample ETNvirenome_6_85_FD_184071 | JGI IMG/M metagenome (GOLD analysis project Ga0209756, IMG submission 184071) | Marine viral communities from the Pacific Ocean - ETNP_6_85 (SPAdes) (version 3) | ecosystem: Environmental > Aquatic > Marine > Oceanic | place: Pacific Ocean | collected 2013-06-19
AATACTCTCGCCAATTTTCAAGTAGGAGTTTCATTTAGTGTCCACCACCACGACAGGATAGTCTGTCATCCCCCAGTCTTGAGCAACATGATAACGGTGATGACCATCAACAATCTCATATTTATCCATCGTCTTATCATAAACTACATCAAGCGGGTCTTCTCTCCCCACCTCAAATGCGTTTTCAATATTTGCAATAACTTCTTCAAATTCTTCTGGGTCGTCGTATTTCAAATATCCCAATTCTTCGGTTGGTACTATTTTATCTAAAGGAACCCTCTGTACTTCCTCTTTCAAATACTCTCGCCAATTTTCAAGTAGGAGTTTCATGCTGTGACAATACTTTGTTCGAACGATTTAAACGGGTTCTTTAAATCCCTCTTCAGATCAATTAAAGTTTGGATCCAGCCCTGTGCTACCGCTATGTCCTCTAATATTGAAACAATACCATCTGGATCTAATGCAGAAATAACTGTCTGAATTAATAATTTTATTTTTTCTAAATTTTGTTGTATAAAGTTTGCAATTTTTGCTGCAGTTGCAACACCACCAGACAAAGTATCTATAATGGCTTCGGCTCCAAGTTCCACTAATTTCTGTAAGACTATTGCTAATATTGCTGCCCCTGCTTTTAAATATACGGGTTTTCTTAACACTGCGAAAGCTTCAACTATTTGCCGAGACCTGTATTTAGGAAATAATTTTAAAAGAATGTTGTTTTTTGTTTCTACCGCAAATGTATGCATGTTGGAAAAAAAGCTTTGTAATTTTTCCAAGGATGCATCAATAAAAAACATTAACTGATTGTCTTTCCAATTATTAAAATTTTGTATTTGATTTTTTACTGAATCGTAAGCACTGTTAAAAAACGAACCAACACTCTCATTAAATAATCTTTGTTGGTCTTCTAAAATCAGTACTTTGGTAACATAATTTCCTGCCCAAATTTCTTCTACAAGATCCGTGCCTGTCTTTTGTTCACCTATATACTCTCGCCAATTTTCAAGTAGGAGTTTCATTTCTTCAATCCTTTAATATTGTGACCACCGCGAATCCACTCTGAATGCATAAGGTGTCCTGTTTGATTATAATCTCGCCAGCCCATCGCATGACCAAGCTCGTGTTCCATAATTCTCTCCGAATCTCCCCAGCCTGACATTATCTCTATTTTGGCTTTGAGGATTTGATTGGTATCCTTATGTACCCAGGTTCTTGTGATTGCTAAGTGTTCTGACATGTGAAAATCTTGACTCGCTAGATTAATTAGTATTTCTCCGTGTAAAACAATATCTTTGAGACAACTAAAGTCATCAGCATCAGCTACAACAATCTCTCCAATGGTGTAACCCAGCTTTCGCCAAAAGTTGGCCGCTTGTTCTACTCGTGCAGGCTTAACCGGCGCCCCATCACAAATGATGATCGTTGGCTCAACTTTCCATTCGGCGTTTTGAATCGGAGGGCCAAAAACGATTGAAGCCTCTTCCGGCGGTTCAGTGCTAATCCCATACGAGAATACCAAAAACCACAACAGAGACTTCATTCATTGATACTCCTAATCACCACCATAGGTGATCCAAAGTTCGATCACCTCTTCATACTCTGCGATGTCGCCGGCTTTCAATTCTTCCAGCACATCATCCAGATGTTTCGTCTTTTCTTCTGTTTCCATATCGTTCTCTCACTTTATCGGCTAATGGAATAGGTTCTCCATCACCGTCTACTCTTATATAGGTAATTTCTGTCTCACAAACCGCTTTTTGTGTTCCATTATATGGGCTGTGTCTGCGTGCTTCTAATCTGATACACACAGAGGTCGTCCCAACCCCGCACACTTCCCCGTAAATTTTGATTAGATGTCCTGGTCTCACTGGCTTTTTGAAGGTGGTCTCAGACATCTTGAGGGTCACCATGCGCGGTGTATCGCAGCACTGGGCCGCATATGCACCACCGGCTTCGTCTAGCCAACTGAGCATGACTCCTCCGAAGAGATTGCCGTGGACTCCAATGTTCTGCCCCTTGCAGATGTGAGTTGAAATCAGTTCCATCTCATCCATTCAACGCAGCGAGCAAACGCTCAACTTTTAATATTTGGGCTTCTTCAGCTTTATAACTTTCAGCATAGCCTCCAGCGCCAGAACCCACTGGTGTTCCACTAAGGGGAATTTTCTCCTGAAGCGTGTCCCGAAAAACCTCATTAGCAACTCGATTAATTTCGTCTTGATCGTCCCAAATCTCTACAAGGTTACGTAAAACTGCGGCTTGCGCATCAGAACTCTCCTCGTGTACCGAAAACATAACATTAAGCTCTTCGCTTTCACCTTCGGTGCCATGCATGCCGATAAGGTCAATATCTAACGGCATTTCTGGATAGTGGTCCATTCCTGTGTTTTCGAATGCTGGTGCTGTCATTCGTCGTCTAATCTCAAGCCAGTAATTGCGATCTGCGAAAATCTGCTGGGCCTGTTCTTCGGTGGCATCAAACTGGGCATAAAACACCTCTGGGTGGGCTGTGAAGTTGACGAATTCGAATTCATCTATCTCATAGCCTTCTTCTGCTTCTGCTTCCCAATGATATAGGTCGAGAGCGTCATTCATCACTTGGGCTCCTAAATTCATTACACCACCGCCTTCTATCGCACCCTCGCGCTTAAAGAAGTTTGTCAAAAGAAATTTGATAGGCTCGCGCTTTTCGTCAACCTCGGTGTCTATGTGCTCACAGAAATCCTCATAATCGTCCGGAGCGTATGCATATGCTTGACCACCGAAGCCCGCTAGCCTCTCCGGCACCACATCAATGCGTAAATACCTATGGGTGACTTTTCGCCGTCCAGACAACATCTTTTTCTTTCCAAATTGGTTTGGATAATCCGATTTAACCCACGGGAAGCCATATTCTTGCAATTGTTCCAACGCATAACCAATTAAATTTATATCAGGCCAAGTTTTCCAATCGTCTTCCTCCCAGGTTATAGTTATGCTAGCCTCGCATGAGATATATACGCCCCCGCCGCCATCGTCAACGGCATCACCGTCGACTGCAGCCATTGCCATCATTTCGTTAACGCGCTCTGTTATTTCATCGCACTGAGCTTGATAGCGCTCAACCAATCCGCCCACTAGGTTTGCATCAAGCTCGTCTTCTGTGGTTTCATCGCGCTTGACTGTGCCAGATAATTGAGCTTTCTTTCCGAACAACGCTCCAACTAAGCTAGAAATGGGGGTGTCTTCGTAAGATCCCCCAAATTTAATGAAGTTACTAAGATCGATTGTTCCAAATTGCCATGGTTCATCGCCCCATTTATCGCCGTAAGCGCGACTAGTGTCGCGTGGGGCGGCCTCTAACTGTTCATTTTGGTTCTCTTGAGCCCAAGCCATTATGCGTTTGCGGAAACCGGGTATTAAGGCGCCATAAACACGACTCTCCGGCACTGCAAGTTGCACGCCGTCATAGGGATTGAATTCCTTCTCCTTGGCACGTTTAATACGCATGAAAAGTGCCTTCATCTCCTCGTCACTCAAGTCGTCGGGAAGATCATCAAGTTTGCCATACTTGGCTAACAAAGACGCTTGCTCGTCGGCACTGTAGTAACGCACTTGACGCAAACGCAATCGAGAATAGGGCGCAATCCAGCCAGCTTCGCTGCGATAGTGGCTGCGTTGTTCGTCAAAGAAAACCTCATCTTCTTGAAATTCGCGGCTATCGACAACTTGCTCCAAAGTAACATCCTCACCATAATTATCTAAGATATTTTCTGTTTTAACAACATACGCAACAGCGCCATGCCCATGAGCTTCGGCCACCGCGCATTTATAATAGGAGTCGCCACCACCACGAGACGGAGGAGAATGACAAGAGGTAATGTCCTCAAAATCACTCATCCGCAAAATATCGATAGGGTTGCGAGTGATAATAATAGAATATTGATTTCCGCTCGCCTTGTCAAGATTCTTTTTGATATAATCAGCATTTTCCTGCCAATAACGCGCCAACTGTTGAAGTCCGCCGACCGATCTTAATTCTTGGGGCATCACTGGACCGAAGGGGTGGTCTACCATCATATCAATATGTGAACTCAATCTGTAATAATTTTTTACTTCTTCTTCGCTTAGCGCTGCCTCGATCTCATCACCGGTGAAACCAGTAACAGTGTTCGGAGTCTTATCTTCTATTTTTTTCTTTAATACATCGAATTTGGTGCGATACTCTATCATCTTAGATAAAAACTTACCAATTTTCATTTTAATTTTCTTAGTTTTGCGCGCAGGCATTCCACGACCCAAATTCATGACCGTTTGGGTCATGCCGGCAGGGCTCAAATCAACCAATTCCCGCTCACCTTCGATTGTGCCTTTCTCCCAGTCGACGGTATAGCCCAGAATTTCCCACATCTTTACAAACTTTCCTAGTTCTGTTGTGGCATCAAAGGTAGGAAAATCAACAATTAAGCGCATTTTGCCATCGAAAATCTTATCGAATGCCATATCTTCACCAGGCATGTCATCAATGGCCGCACGAATGTGCTCTAATTCATCTTCCGAGATTTCTTTAAGTAATCTGTCTTTCTTTTCCAGCTTGATGATTTGTTTTTTATATAATTCTTTACTTTCTTCGTCAGCCGGCGGTGTTCCTTGACCAAAACCGCCCTCAGTGAGAAAGTTCTTCCATGTATTATTAAAAGTTTTCATAATTTATCCAGCCACTCGTATACTGCGAATACCAATATAGCTTGAGAGGCACAAAATGTTAAATATAGCGCGCATGCCTTCAAATCTCCATAATAGTCAGTTTCGTCAATCCAAAATTCTTTCCAAATATGGCGAAACTTACTCATCTTTTACATTTTTTACAGCCTTGTCTAATAAATAGAGCGGAAACGTTCTTAATTCGAGAGCTTTTTCGCTTTTTATTTCCTCAATTGTCGCCCATTTGTGATCTGAATGTTCAATAATTCCCGTTTTTGGGTTTTTAACGAACTTTACATCACCGCTCCACTGTGTTGTAGTAAAATAATATTTATCCGCATCTCCAGTTTGTATTTTATCAATGTATTTTAAATTTGTTAAGGAGGATTCAAGCCCTGTTTCTTCATGCAGTTCTCTCAAAACCCCCGCTTCAATTGAATTGTCCTCGTTATCTATGTGGCCACCCGGCAAATCCCAATATCCCTGTTTAGAGTCTTCGCCAGGAGAACGTTTAATTATTAGAATTTTCATTTCTTCGTCAACACAGACAACTGAAGCGATGGCTTTACGTTCTTTTTTGTTTTCTTTAAGATAAGTGGTCCATGTAGTCGAATAACTCATTGGTCAGCGACATGCCCTGTGCTTGTTACTTTTTGCTTCACACAACATTCTTAATGCCAAGTCCATATGTAAATTCTGAATGGGAGACACCCACATCAAATTACCGATTGCTTGATTGTAGCCCGTAGAGTGCACGTGCTCAACGTCTATGCCCCACAAAACCCCTATGATGTCCCCAGTCGAATCATAAACCAAAGAGCCGCTGCAGCCAAACCAGCCGTGTGTATGTAGCAGTATTTGCATCCCGGCGTCTGTTAAAATCTCATAACCTGCCACTCGGCCCCGGAATGTCATTAGCCGGTGATCAGAAGGATATCCAGAGTAAGTAATTTCTTCTCCCACATCTATAATGTTTTTACGTGGAGAGAACTTCAAAGGCTTTGCAAATTGAAACTCTTGTGGAACATATAAAACAGCTACATCGTGCAATTCGTCAGAATAAACCAAGATACATTCTCTGAGTTCTGTTCCTTGGAACACATAGTAGCGGCCGCCTAAAATCCCGTCTGCTACGTGTTGTGCGGTAAAAACTAAGGTTAAACCTTTATAATTAACCAAAGCACCGCTTCCGTGACCTCCGCGTGCACCCGCTTTCACTACTTTTACAGCAGCATCTCGTACTTTTTGTTCGATTATAGTAATAGTAGAGCTAATGGGTACAGGCTCGGTATTCATAGACGTATCTAAAAACGGAGCGATCTCCTCTATGCTGGCTGCATGCGCTGTTGTCGAAAACAAAAACGCGGCAATGATCATAATATATTTCATTTTTATAATGTTCTCCTTTTTGAATCTAAAATGGTGCTTACTAAATGAATTCGATTTGATTCTCCCCCATTTAGCGCTGTATGATATCTTAATGTGTTGGTATAATAAACAGAACCATTGGCCGGCAAATGCGTACAAAAATTATCCGCTATAAACAAGCAGCCTGGATTGGTTAGAAGTGGGATGTGGAGCCGAGGTTCTGGATCTCGATGATAACTTAAACATCCGCGAGGTTCCAATAAAAGAAGGCGCATGCGCCCCAACGTAAAATATGCGGATAATTCTTCATACACTGTTTCAAAATACGTGTTTTTTATTTCGGGAATTAATTCTGTGTAAAGACTTTCATCTACAAAGTTTTCACGTTGAACTTCTTTATACTCATCGTTTTTCATCCAAAATATTCCACGCGGATCCACTTCTTCTCTGTTAGGAATGCAATTTAAGCTAATGGCTTTTACTAAACCGTTGGTGTGTTCTATCTCATCCAACAGTGTAACATATGCAACCAATAATTTATCTATGTCAAATCTAACAAACGAGAGGTCATATATATCATTGTTATAAATCATACCCAATCCTGAATAAGAACAAAGTAATTAGAACCATTTTCAAGTACCCGTATCCTTTTCTTCAGGACAGTCATAAATTGGAGCATAACTGACGTAAATTTCAGAACCTGCCGAAGGGATATTGCTGTTATCAAAAACCACCGCATTCCCGGTAGACTCGTAGGTCCAATCAGTGCTGGTAACCCCGTCTACCTTTACATAAATCGATTGTTCTATGGGTTCTTGTGTCAGAAGAAATGAGGACTTTAAGATCGATTCATTGGCCAAAGTCTCCAGTGGGGTACCCCAGTCATCTTCGCAGATTGATAAATACACTCCATTTAAATATGAAACAGTAGTGTAGTACTCAGTGCCTTCTTGCGCTCCACCGTTGGCGGTGCAGCCACCAGGATAGTCGCCGGCCACAGCGTGCGCTGTAACATAGTCTGCATCGCCCTTTGCAGCTACCGTATATGTTTTGATACTAGTAGGAGTAATTCCACTGGAAGAATCATCTTCGTCAGATACATATATAATGATTAATTTGGAATCAGTTCTCCAAAAATCACTTCCAGGTCCAAAGTCGTAACCGGCTTGAAGGGCGTAATAAGAATAGAAAAGACCTTTTTCGCTAGCGCTGCCGTGTGTCCCAATATCATCAATGATGGTGGCCACTTCTGAGACAGGGTCAAGAGTGGAAGTGGTAATTAGAGTTCCTTCTGCGTGATAGCTGTCGGTGGTAATAAACCCTATGTGATAATCCACACCAGACGTATCTAATACGTTCATAAACGTATCGAAGTTATTAGCTAGCTGTGTTTGTTTATCGTTCATGGAACATGAATTGTCTACGACAAATAAAATATCCACTGCATCAATTTGGCTTTGCTCAAACGTTTCTTCATAAGTTGAGGTATAGGCACCATCAGCTACTTGATCAGCACTAGCTAACGGCGTTTGAGGATCATTAGACTGAATCTCGATAACAGCAGAATCTGTATCGATGTCTGTTGGATAATATTGTACTTGCAAGACTACAGCGTCTCCCGGAGCCAAAATCCAAGGCAGAGCACCATATGCGTCTTCGTAATCTTCTATCGCAAAATCGGCTGGGTATGTCACAAAATAATCAATTTGGTCGATAACTAACTCTACATCTCCAATATTGGTAATTGTAACGTCGAGAGTCTCCTCGCAGCCGACCAACACAGAATTAAAGTCAAAAGTTTCAGGCTCAACGCTAATAACAGGGGCCGAACCGTCTCCTACCAATGTGACAGGAACCGTTGGCGTCTCATAATCATTAGAGAGAATAGAGACAGAATTAGAATTCGTCTCATATGTTTCAGGGTCGTAAGTTACTGTAAATGTTGCGCTTTCTTCCGGCTCAAGTGAATCATTGCCCACGAGAGAAGAGACGGTAAATGCACTGCTAGCAATATCAAGCTGGATACTGTCTATATCTAATGTATCGGTGCCACCATTTGTGATTGTGACAGTCTCGGTAACCGTATCCCCATCGGCATTGAGGGCACCGAAATTTATGAGTGTAGGGTCCACCAGTATATCTGGATTCTCGGGAGGTAGCGGATTGTCAGTTTCTATCTTAGTTACACTATAATCGCTGCATGCTCCCAAAAGTACTACAAAAGGTAGTAATTTTAATAGGTGCCCCATATTATTAACTATGCTGCCGCCGCGCTATTTTCGTAAGAAAATGAAATTAAGCAACAAAACATTTATGATAGAGAGAACCTGCAAATGAGAAAGCTGCAGATGTGTAGCCAACACAAACAACACAATGTTGGCCACAATAGCCGAGATGCACGAATAAAAGTAGATTTTTCCTAGCACTTTAAATAACTAGGGAATTAAATTTAAGAATGTGAAATTATTCTTATATTGTGTGTGATTTCAATTTTCCTTTGCCGCCCAGTATCGAACATATAGGCATATACATGAGGAAACATTCCCATCTGATAGTCGTCTTCTCGTTCAATCTTGTCAGTTACGACAATTCCATAACTTTCTTGCTCGATTTCCATTTCATAGCTCATTTGTCTTAAGCTAATCAAATCGCCCTTTTTAATTTCCCAAGTTACATGACTGTAATTACGGCTCATAGATTGTCAATTTCCTCTTGCATCCACTTCTCGGCTGTTTCGAAATTAGTGAAGATAGGCGAGAAGCCAGCGAGATATCGAGTCGTGCCCATCTCCAAGAGTGCCCATTGCCACTTCCAGTTGCTCTCAGCGCATAGGATAAGCGCAGCGCAAGCGTGCACCCCCGCTTCAATTTCTACGTCCTTCAGGCGCGCCCGCACGACGCGAGAACGTTTGCGTATATCAGCTTCCTTGGTTAGTGATTGTCTTTCTTGCTCTCGCATTTGTGGCAAATCTCCTCTCAAGATGAGTACATGCGAATCGCGATATTTTTTACTAAATTTTTTTTTAACATTTTCGTTGTAGTACTCATTCACCGTTTCCGGGTCACCGTACTCAAACACATGAAAGGGAGCTTTAGCGCGTCTCCCATTTTTAAACAATTTGTATACATTCCAATTATAATTCAAAAGAACCTCCGTCAATAGATTGCCATTTTATTATACCAAGAATTATAGATAATTTCAACTGTTCTTCTTCCCAAAGTGAAAGTTTTAGAGCTTCATTGTTGCGGAATTGGTCTCCACGCTCTCCACTAGTCCATTTGATTTCCCAAAAATATAAGTCATCTTGAAGCATGTCAATACGACGTTCGCGCTTAAGCAGAAATCCGACAGCGTTTGTAGCCACATCAATTACCACATCTCCAACGGAAAGATTGATTTGATTTAACTCTTCTTTAAGTGCATCGATGGCCATGCATTAATTATCACCCAGGCGCACTTAAAACGCATGTTTCTATTAAAAGTAATAATCCTTCTTCGGTATAAGTTTGCAACCGATCCAGTGGCCATGGTCCAGGACCAACCCAAAAAATATCCCACACCCACACAACACCCGCATCATAATCGATCTCTTCCATTACTAAAACTAAATTAACATCTTCTTCGAAGATATTGTATCGCCTCACTAATACGCCAATTTCCCTCGCACCGTGATCGATAAGTATGTCGCCAGTTTTAAGGGGTGTTTGCTCCATATATGCGGACTCTTAACCAATTGGGCTGTTCATTGATACAAGACGCAATTTGTGTGTATGTATAATCGCTCGTATCAACTATACATATGTTGTTCGGGCCCTTAATCGGCACAATGTTCGAATCCGAAGTATTTCGAAATGCATTTGCGACAAAATTGACAGTAGATGTCGGTCGATCCACATTCGCAGGACCGTCCGCATAATCAAAGCCAAATAAGAAAGCGGCTACCAAGCCGAATATAGTTAAAAATTTCATTTTTGTAATCCTTGTTATACTACTTTATAATGACCATAATTAGTCCACATAATCCAGGCATCCTTTTTAATTTTCGGAAATCGAACATACATCATCTTGGTTTCTCGATTGATTTCCAACACAAACCCAAGTGAACGCTTTTGTTTTGTCATATCTTTAACAAAATCGCCCTGCTTGGCAAATTTAAAAGGGGCAGCTAGCGGATCCATTCTATACCTTAATGCGGTCAATAATATACGGATGATGGAACGACAAATCTTTATACAACTTCTTAATGACCTTTTTGGCAATTTCGCCAATGTCCTCTTTCGTCTTCTTAGAGTCCAAAGCTTTTGCTAGTTCGTCTTCTAAAGCTTTCTTTAGCTCCTTTTGAAAAGAATTGTCCAATTCCTTGGAAATCATTTTTTTGATTTCGGCCTTATCGGTCTTGGTCAACTCTTCTACAATGAGTTGCTTAAGTCGTTGTTCGGTTAATTGCATTCCATCACACCTTTAAACAGTATACCATAAATAGTTCGAAAAAGCTATTGGGAGTCAGATTTTTTCTGAGCAATTTTCTGAAGGATGAGTTCGCGCTTGTCAGAGGGTAATTGAGCTATATAGTCTACCACCACATTAGACGCAGCCTCTACGTACACAGTACCCTCGCTGTCGCAATAAGGACACGCAGCCCACTTGCCAGGCTCCATGGAGTTGTAGTAGCCCCCAGCGCTGAAGTGACCGCCACCTGAACACATTGTACATCTAATTCTAACATACAGTTTATCTAAAGGCATACTGTAGGTAACTATGGTAATGGATACCTTTTACGCACTACGCGATGAGGCACAAGACGATTATCTTCATTATATACGCGTACGTCTCCATCGGGCATGCGTACTACGGTACCTTCCCAATCACATATAAAGATATTGCGCGGATCTATAATGATTCGCGTGGCCGAACCGTTGTTCGCGCAATGTGCCGGCGCGGAGGCTCCAGGTTTGCCGCTAATCAACGACCAGTAAATAGGAGCACGACACATTGGGCACATCGGCACCAATTCATACCGCTCGCCCGTCACCTTGTTCACATACGCGCGCTTCATTCATACTAACTATGCGCGGTTAACCAATCTTAGGAACCTGGAGTTATTAATTCTCTCTTTTTCGGTGTATATGTTCGTATCTCTGAACCAATATACTAATATGTTAGGGCTACCGTTTTTACTTGGGCTCTCGCGCACTTCTAACACAATCCCATAGGGCTGCGGGATATACTGCTTCTCTATGTCATCACCAAGCAGCGGGTCTCCTATACTATACGCCCTATACGTCCTGGTTACTAGGTCTCCCACCTTGAATTTCTTGTTCTTGATGCTCATGCTTCTTCTTGTAAAGGAATCTGCCCTCGACCTCTGTATTAAGTAGTCTCTCGCACTCCGGACATGTAGCCGGCAATTCCCTCACTGTGCCTGTGCGGCAGTGTGCGCATGTGTAGCTCATCTCTTTACTCCGAACTTCAATGCCTGGGGATTTTTTTGGGCCCACTTTTTGAATGCGGCTTCTCTTTCCTCGTGCGTCTGCTTCTCCATCACATCCACCATGAATGTGCCCAAGCGCTCGTCGAGTCTGCGGTTGAATTCCTTTGCGAACTGTTCGTTCATGATACCCTCCTTAGTATGTATCCATCATACCACAAAATGCGGGGGTGTGCAAGTTCTAGTTTTCAGTTTTTTATAATCTGAAAATTTTAGCCGCGTATTGAGAACGGGCCATACCGCCGCATGGCATGGCGCATATACGCAGGGACATAGATCCCGGAGGGGAGGGGGAGGGGGGTACCACCACCGCATAGCTGACGTTGCAAGCGCATTATCAAGCGGTGTTACGCA
>Ga0209756_1003871_pt1 | contig 11889 bp, 7 predicted proteins | sample ETNvirenome_6_85_FD_184071 | JGI IMG/M metagenome (GOLD analysis project Ga0209756, IMG submission 184071) | Marine viral communities from the Pacific Ocean - ETNP_6_85 (SPAdes) (version 3) | ecosystem: Environmental > Aquatic > Marine > Oceanic | place: Pacific Ocean | collected 2013-06-19
CAGCAGTTTTATCCTCTGGTGGCGCAAAAGACACATAGTCCCCTCTTATAGCACTATAATCACCACTAGTTCCTTTTACTTCCATAACCATAGCGTTTGCGTAATCTGTAACATCTGTTCCATCTCCCAGAGTAGCCTTAGGCGTAACAGTTACTCTATTCGTAAATATCAATTCAAACTCTACTGCCATTTTATTTTCCTTTCAGTTACTTCAACTTTACTTGGTGTAGTTCTTTCCTCTTGTTCTGAAAATCTTTAACAGTATTTATGATTCCAGAAGCTCCACCTGCCAGCCATAACGTCAGAATAGATCCATCAATCCACCACGCCAACGATATTCCCGTTATCACCGGAATCAGCGGCAACTGAGAACCAAAGACAATGGCACCACTGATAGCTGTAGCTACCAAAGGCCATGGCTTCACCAAACCATTTCTGGCCAGTGCTTTAATCTGTGCAACTGCTCTCTCAATGATGAGAGAAATGAAGACGAGTTGGGCTAAGAAAATAGCTAACCCCTGCGCGTCAATTGAATTGTCCATTACATCCTCCTAGTCAAATATTAATTTCAAAGTTTCGTTAGCTTCAAGAAGCCGATCTTTCCGCAACCGCACTCGCCCCGATACGCCGCAGTCTTGCGCTCTATGCTGTGCCTTCAATGTTCCCATCGCAAGCTTGATCTTGAGTGAATCGGCAGACGTAGCAGACGATAATGGGAAGTCCAGGCCAACCCACATGACATCATATTTTCCACTCCCTTGATGCGCTTGATTGACAACCGTCACCCCGGCGTCTTTGAGTGTGGAGTAGGCGGCATCGCCCTGCACAAGTGAATTAAGAGCCGTTGCAGTTGAATCAGCAACTTGCTCATTCAGCGTATATTCAAGCTCGGCAATTTGTGCAATGACCTCGGCATTAGTCGCACCATAGGTTGGGACAGTGAGAAGTGCTGTAAGTATTAATGCTTTCATTTTTTAAAGTCCTTTCTTTTAAAAAAGAGTTTTTTCATTTTTACATTCCACTACCTTCGTTATGTTCGATAACATTACCAGTACCGTTGTTGGTAGCAACTCCAGCGTCATCATAAGCATTGCCCAACAGGATGTTGTAATTAGCCCCACTGTTAAACTGATAGCGGTTGTCGTTATTTTGCGCAATATTTCCAATGATGATGTTATTGTCTCCAGCGTTGGCCAAGAATAAACCACCGGAATCAGTGATATAATTGTTAATAATTCGGATTCGGCCCGCCGATGATACCGAGATGGCCCAACCATCTGACCCACCTTTAAATTGATTGCCCGATAGCTCCTGATCCGTACAGCCGGTAAAATCAACAAAGTAATGATCGCATGTACCGAAATAGTTGTTGATAATTCGACCCATTGAACCCGATGAGCATTCTATCGGGGAATAGGTATTACCGCCACCTTCTGTAGTGCTTAATGCAAAATTCTCAATGGTTATTTCCGACGCCGTTATATCAATCGCATCATCAGCCGTGGAGCCTTTAATCCACGCAGCCCTCTTACTCCCTGGCCCAGACCCCGATATGCGCTGGCCGACTTGATCCGCATCAAAAGGCCCATAGGTGCCGGGAGCAAATAGGATATACGACCTACTTGCGTTATACGCGGCATCTATGGCATCGTCACCCGTCCAAAATATCCCACCAATCCCTGCGCTATCGACCATCACAGGCGATCCCACATATGTCGGCTCTTTATACTGATGAGCCATTGCCGCTCTTAGGTTGACGCTCGGCTGAACGAACTTGAGGTTTGTCGTTGTGCCAATGGCTACACCCACCGAATCCGTGCCGGGACTTTGGATAAGAGCAACGCTCGCGACCGTCCCTGCGGGTGCAGCGATCTGCTGAACGGGGATACGTCCATCGAATACTTGCACGGTGTTAGCATCGCTGAAAGCAACAGCCCACATGCCATTATCGAGTGCGTCTATATCAACAACATTGTTTGAATAAAACGCATCTGATAACACTCCTGTATCCCTATCCCCTGCGAAAACCGGAGTACCCATACCGAGCTTCTTGCGACCCTCGGCGTGGATTTTAGCTACAGATTCTGCCAGTAAAGTGCCCGTACCCATGACAAAGTCATCAATCAATCCTTCCACAGCGCGGCCACCGGCCACATTATTTCCGATGATGAGATCTTCAAAAGCGGTGGCCGCTGTGGCCGGATCAGTATCATTACAATTCTCTACACCATCCGTATATAAACGGAAGACGTTGACACCATCCCACACCGCCGCGATGTGATGCCATTCGCCATCGGATATGTCACCCACCGAGGCGCACGAACAATTCGTTCCAGCACTGTCTCTGTATTCCGCACTCATCGTTCCATCACCATCAAAGACTACATAGGCATAAGGTGCGGCGTTATCTATATCTAATTGGAAATGGGTATCGTTAGCATCATCCGTCGCAGCGTTAATCCAATAGTGAGCATACCACCCAACACCCGCCGCCACATTAAAATCAGAATCATTCAAATGAGTCAAAGAACTGCTCGCCGTGGAGCTATAACCATTCCCAAAAACAGCCGCTACAGTACCGGGACTATTGTTAGCTGTCATCGTATTCCCATACGGGGAGCTATCGGTAGTATTGTCCTCCAAGGCCAATGCAAGCACCGTTTCGGCAAACATTACAGGTGTGTTGACAGTGGCTGAGATGAGTTGCTTTGCACCTGACTTGTAATTGATCCTGTTTCTGCTGTTTATATTTTCACCCAGAATCCACATTCCAGCAGTAGTAGCGACGAATCCTATCGGCGCATTTTCTCCATTGATCGACAAACCCGCCGCCGCCGCCAGATGCGTAATAGTCCAATTCGGCACAAACTGGCCGGAGTCGTACCGCCAAAAATCGTTGGAATCGTAAGAGCCTACATTTGAGACTGTATTCCAAAAAGACTGTACGCCATCGTATGAGCCATTGGAGTAAAACGACCAGAAAGATCCTCGACTATCCATTGCGAGGGTCTCGTTATTTATAAGTGTGCCTCCATTTGAAATAGTGTTAGCGTGTGGATTATATGTGGATATACCACCCGCTGTTGCCACTACCCACCAATGCTTGGGCCTACCAAGAGCATCCTTAATGCCAAAGGGGTCGCGGACTACGCCAACGCCGTTGACGTTCGTATTCACGATTGCAAGAGTGCCACTCCCAAAAGCACCTCCCCAAGTCTGCGTCCCATCATTGCGCGTTTGTATGTCTACACCCTCAAGCTGATGCGCTCCATCCGTAGAGTAGAATGTAGGTTTGTAAGACTCCAACATATCCCAAGTGCCAAATGCGTATGACTCAGTAGCCGCATAAAACTGACCATCCTTAAAAGCAAAATCTTTTATAGGATTAGATGGAGGCGCAATACGGAGAAGGTTACTTCCACCACCAACAAACGCCATCCACAACTCTGCCGTATCCCTATTCCATATATTCACCGAGTCTTTACCCGTTGAAATCGTAATGGCATAATTAGTCGGAAACATCGCAGTAGTATCGCCTCTGTCCGCTTGATACCAACTGGTCGATTTCTCCAACTCGCGCCAAAGCTCATAGCTACCCGCGCAAGACGCTACGCCATTGGTGATGCTGTAATTGGCGCAGTTATCCTCGTAGTCTAACAATGAGCCAACGATGACCTTAAAAGCATTGCCGCCACCGATTCCCGCACTGGTAATAGTAGTGTCGAGCAATCCCACAATCACTTCTTGATGCGGCATAACCAATCCATAATTATATTGGCTTGTAATGAATCTATTGGTATCACTTTGTGCAACAACAGTTCCCCATTGTGCATTCGCTGTGCCAGATAATATGGATAATAAAAATACTAATTTAACTAGATGGAACATCGTTAATATCTCCTGTTGGAATATAAAACTCTGCTTGTGCTCTGGTAAATGTATCTACTTCAGCTGTATTTCCTAATAACCACCATTGCCCATTAGAACTCTGCCACCACCCAAAACTCCATGTGGTTCCAGAAGCTACTTCCCATTTAAGAGCCCCACCATTGATGTATCCTTTTATATCATCTACGCCGGATGGTGCCGCAGCGGAAGCAAAAGCTAATGCTCCGCTACCGTCTGTGCACATGAGTTGGCCCGCTGAACCATCAGCTGCTGGCAAAGCGTATTGACTAGTAATACAAACCTTTGGTGTAACGATACAAGTAGCTACATTCACCACTCCTTCCACATCCAATAAGTGGCTTGGTGTTGCCGTACCAATACCAATACGGTCTGTTGAAGCATCCGTAATAAACAAATTAGCGGCCGTATCTCCTTCTATTCGGAAATCTTTATCAGCGCCTGATTCATTAAAAACAAAAGAACCACCGTCCAAACTAACATCGCCAGATACATTTAAAGAAGTTAAGGTTCCTATAGAAGTGACATTTGCTTGAGCAGCTGTTTGAAGAGTTCCACCTAAACATGTTGCCCCAACACAAGTTAATCCACTAACCGTAGAGGGTAATCCTATAGCAATAGTCCCATCGCCATTAGTAATATCTACTTCATTGGTAGTTCCGCTAATGTTAGCTACCGCTGGGCCACTGGTACCCCCAATAACTATCTGACCGTTAGTAGTAAGAGCGCTCGTAGGCTGAATAGCACTTGTAGAATTGCCTATTAGCACAGCATTATCCGTAAGGCTCGTAGCTCCAGTGCCTCCAAAAGCTACACTTACGGTATCACCACTAGCGTATTCCGCTAAGCCTGTTAACGCTGAGCTGCCATTATACGCCCCTCTTATAGGAGTTTTATCAGCCATTATTAACTATCCTTTTCATTGTCAATTCGGGGGTGACTCACACCAGATCTGATGCGTTGCTAACCGCCGATTGTGTCTTGAGATCGGTATACGCCACGGCATACAGATCGCTCGGCTCGGTATCGGTTGTCACTTTGAACCAATCCACCGAAGGAGCGACCAATTTAACAGGCGAGTCTTCTGCCCGTTCATCCGCGCTGACATAGCAGTCCACGCCATATGTCATATGCCATTTGCCATAGCCAGGACCATCACTGTCAATGTCCTTTTTGATTGTGATGTTACTGATCCGCAGATACGCATTGGTTGCTGTCAGATTGCCCATTGTGGCTATCGTTCCTTGTACTGCCATCTTAATTCTCCAATCGCATAAGCCGCGCTTCTAATGCGGCGATCTTGTCTTGATAAACTTCTTTCATATCATTTAGGGCCGCACCAAGCTGACCGATTGCGCCATTATGCAGTTTAGCCAATAGCGTCATATTAACCAGACCACGTTCGCCCTTGGCCTTGTCCTCATCACCGATCTTGCCGATAAGGCCAAAATCTTCCATTTCCCTGAAGTGGTCCTTACCCCAATCGTCCCATTTTGTCTGGACGATACTGGCAGGATCAAGTGCTATGCCCAATGAACGCGTCAGCGCAACATCATCATGGTCATCAAAGTTTGTCCAAGCCGTGCCTACGTCTTGATGAGAGTCTCCGTCTGCGTCAAAAATAAATTTCGTGTGACCTGACGCGCCGGTGATAGCTACAACATTCTCGTTTGCCGCCAAGTTGCCTTTGGCACTGCCTGACGCTTTATATCCCGCTAAGATGATAATAGCGTTGTTGGCAGTACCCTTAGCACTTTGAGGGCTGGCGTGGGAGGTGATGCCTTCCAAGAGAAGTGCTTGGCCTTGAGCGTCACCGCTTTGAAAACCACGGATTTTCAACCCACCATAATCCCCGTAACTCTTTTGCATAGTCCCGTATGTGTCTGCTTCGGCCACATCAGTAACCGATTGCGCGACATCGCTGGACTTAAAGGCGAGGATCTCGTTGTCGTTGCTTCCTTGATTAAAAGTAGCACCAACCGTCATATTGGCGTTGGCACTCTCGTTGGCATAGAGGATATTCGCTACATGTGCAGATCCATTAACATCAAGGACTTGCGTGGGATTAGTCAATCCGATGCCAAGCTTGCCCGCACTGGTGATCCGCATACGCTCGGCGTTACTGCCCTCTGAAGGCTTAGTGAAAAACCGCATGTGCGCCCCAGCATCGGCATGAGCACTATCGCTGGTAACCAGTATTTGCGCTACGGATTTTGTGGTGGCCTTGTTTCTGGCAAATTTAACCATCCCAACATGACCACCGTTTACCGTATTGTTGTTAGCGAGTTCTAAAATTGAAAACATATCAACACCGCCTGTGTCGCTGGAATTGTAAATCGTTAATCCCATTTGAGCGGTACCAATATCACCTCCAATATCTTGGGTGCCATCACCGATTGCTACGGAGCCGTTACCCGCCACTCGCGGATTGATAACCAAATCTGTCGCATTGTAGTAGAGGTCCGCATCGCCACCGGTACCCAACGTAATTTTTACGCTGTCATTGAGTGTTTGATCGGCAGTCCATGTATTAGTTGAGGTAGGGTCAGCACCGCTGCCTGATACAGTAGCAAAAGCCAAAGCGCCACTACCATCTGTGCACATTATTTGCCCTGCCGAGCCATCAGAAGTAGGTAAGACATACTCACTACCAATGCATAGGGCCGGCGATACTACCTTTACCGTGGCGCAAAGATCACCAGTAGCCTTAAGTATGGTCCCGTCAAAAGTCAGATTACTCTCTGAGGTCAGAGCGCCAGTCGTGCTTGAGTTGTGGCCCGTCAAAAGCTGATTGGCACCAACCGTAGCCAGTCCCGTACCGCCATGAGCTACGCCTATTGTTTCACCAGAGGCAAAAATAGCCAATCCTGTTAGTGATGCGCCACTTAAACCTGCCCTTATAGGTACTTGATCTGCCATGTTGTGGTTGCCCCCTTATTATAAGTATTATCAGCCATTATTTCTTATCCTTTTAGTATTGCTATTTCAGCTTCTGCTGCCTCAAGCCGCTCAAGCAATTCCTGTATTGCCACGAGTGCGACGCCACCCAGATCCTTCGCCGCTATTGTTGGTGTGTTAGTGTTTTCACCATCTTTATTCAGCTTTTCAGCGCGAGGGTCAATTCCAATCTGAAAAGCGTCCCAAAAATCTTCGGCTGTTGGCGAGACGTGGGTTTCGGTTACAGGCTTGTCTTCGGGATGATTGGCGGGTTGATATTTTGATACATTCAGAGTTTTGATTTTTGCCAAAATCCCATCGGGCCATATCTCTTGGCGGGTGCCTAAGTAATCTTTACTTGCCGCAGCTGAAGCATCGGTAAATACCCCTGCCGATGTGATTGTGGGAAATATAGCAGAGTTATTTTGAAACACTCGCAACCGCATATGACTATCAATCGTACCAGCAGTTACATCATCGACAAACCATCCAAACGCACCGACTTGGACTTTGCTGCCGCCACTGTCCTTGTACGATACAGTGTATTGCCCTGCAAAATCGCCATCTGCTGGTGACGCTGACTCCATGTAAGATTCAATGCTTGTACCTGTCACTCCCGCCGCCGTTCCATGTACCGTGAGTATATCAGCTACGGAGTCTTTAATGTGCAACCTCGTGAGAGGCGTATCCGTGCCAATGCCGACATCGCCCGCACCAGTAAGGGTCATTATATTGACAATAGAACAAGCCGTCTTTGACCTAAAATTCATATTACTATTGTCATCATTTCTACGACTATCAAAATAAGTCTGGCCACTGTTTTCGTGGCTGTGCCATATATCAAGACCCACTGCTGGATTGGCTGCAATATCAAGTCTAATTCCATCGGCATTATCGACGCCACTATCAGCATTTGTTATCGTAAGTTTTGCGCCCGGTGCAGTAGTGCCGATGCCGACATTGCCGCCACTCTCGATGTAAATACGGTCTGCATTATTAGTCCGTAATGTCAACCAATCCGATGCATCGTTTCCAATGATCTTAGTCTGATCTCCACCCCAGTTGATGGCATTGCTATCAGTCATACGCATTTCACCAACGACATGAAGAGGGGCGGCTGGTGTCGCAGTTCCAATGCCGATCCGATCCGTACTTGCATCAGCAAAAAACAAGTTAGCTTCTGTATCACCTTCTATTCTAAAATCTTTATCTGCGCCAGCTTCGTTGAATACAAATGACCCACCGTTCAAGCTAACATTACCAGTGGCTGTAAAAGCTGTAGTAGCCAGTGTAGTATCATCCCAAGTCAAATTAGCTGACCCACCAAAAGCGCTACTATTATTGAACTGAACATAAGTATCACTACCGCCGGGCGAAGTTGAAGCCACAGTAGCAAATTTTAATGCAGCACTACCGTCAGTGCATAATAGCTGCCCTGCTGAACCATCAGCAATTGGATGGCAAATACCATCAATAATCACAATACCACTACCATTGGGAGTAATAGGAATGTTACCATTAGAAGCAGAGACAATACTATTGCCATTAACATCAAGGTCACCACCAAGTTGTGGAGAAGTATCGGATACCAGACTTTCACCAACAGCCGCGCTCGACAAAGTAATGCAACATGCAGTGCCATCAGCTGCTCGTATTCCAAACAACGCGTTAGTTGCACATACTGTAACATCTGTAGCGTCAGTGCCAGAGTTATCTGCGGCTGTAACTGCAGCTCCGATAAAGTTTAGACAAGTGCGAGAAGCAAGTACTGATCCTTCTTCAGAGATAGTGTGGCCACTACTTGCAGCAGCTGCAAAAGTTAATGCACCGCTACCATCTGTGCACATTATTTGTCCTGCCGAGCCATCAGCTGATGGCAAAGCGTATTGACTACCTATACATAAAGCTGGCGATACTACTTTTGTGGTAGCGCATACATCAACCGAAACAAAACAAGTAGCTGCGTGAGCTACTCCCTCAATGTCTACTAAGTGAGATGGCGTAGCGGTGCCAATACCAATGCGATCTGTTGATGCGTCAGTAATAAACAAGTTAGCTTCGGAATCTCCCTCTATACGAAAGTCTTTGTCAGCACCAGAGTCATTGAATATAAAGGCACCCCCATCAAGACTGCTATCCCCAGTTACTGATATCTTGCTGATGACAACTGAACCTGTACCATTTGGCGTAATAGGTATGTTCCCATTAGAAGCAGAGACAATACTGTTACTGTTCACATCTAAGTTACCGCCGAGCTTAGGACTTGTATCACTCTGCAAACAATCTCCAATAGTAGCTGAAGTAAGCGTAATGCAACATTGAGTTCCATCAGCTTCTCTAACTGTCAAAAGAGCATTGGTGGAAGTAATAGTAACATCAGTAGCGTCAGTTCCAGAGTTATCGGTAGCGGCAACTGCGCTTCCAATAAAGTTAAGACAAGTACGAGATGCTAGTGCACTACCTTCATCAGCTATAGTGTGTCCGCTACTTGCGGCTTCAGCGAAAGCTATGGCACCACTACCATCTGTGCAAAGTATCTCCCCCGCTGAGCCGTCTGCCGCTGGCAAAGCATATTGACTAGTAATACAAACCTTTGGCGTAACAATACAAGTAGCTACGTGAGCTACTCCTTCCACATCTAACAAATGACTAGGAGTTGCAGTTCCAATACCAACTCTATCAACAGAAGCGTCAGTAATGAATAGATTAGCATCTGTGTCACCTTCAATCCTAAAATCTTTATCAGCGCCTGATTCATTGAATATAAAGGTACCACCATCAAAACTAACATCACCAGATGAACTTAAAGAAGTTAAGGTGCCAACAGAAGTTACGTTAGCCAGCGTGGTTAAGTTTGTATTAGACGCTGCTAATGTAACCGCACCGGCTGTGCCTATACTAGCATCGCCAGACATTACTACAGGATTAAAGTTTGTTCCGTCCGCTACTAATAACGCTCCACTGGTATTAGTAGCCATCGTTATATCGTCACCAGCTACAGTTAAATCTCCACCGACAACAGTATCGCCAGTAGTACACACAACAGGAGTTACAATACAGGTAGCCACATTTGCCACACCCTCGACATCAAGTAAGTGAGATGGAGTTGCAGTACCAATGCCGATCCTATCTGTTGATGCATCGGCTATAAATAAATTAGCCTCTGTGTCTCCTTCGACTCTAAAATCTTTATCTGCACCAGATTCATTGAAGACAAAAGCTCCACCATCAAAACTAACATCCCCCGATGAATTTAAGGAAGTTAAAGTACCTACAGAAGTTATGTTGGCTTGTGCTGCTGTCTGTAGAGTCCCACCTAAACAAGTAGCGGCTACGCAAGTTAGGGCACATACCGTAGCAGGCAACCCTATGGTTATAGTTCCATCACCATCAGTTATTTCTACTTCATTAGTAGTGCCAGAAATGTTAGCTACTGCGGGCCCACTAGTTCCACCGATAAGTAATTGTCCATTAGTAGTTAGAGCACTTGAAACTTGCACGGCACCTTGAGTATTACCCAGCAATACTCCATCCGTAGTAAGCGTACAAGCACCTAATCCGCCATGTTCTACGCCAACAACTTCACCTACTCGTAGTTCGGACAATCCACAAGTATCTGATCCGTCATATATAGCTCTTATAGGTACTTTTTCTGCCATTATTTTTTATCCTTTTAGTATTGCTATTTCAGCTTCCTGCGCGGTTATCTTCGATTCTGCCGCTTCGAGGCGGGTCTGCAATTCCTGTACCACGCTACCCATAATCGGCCCTTCGATAATGCTTGATTTGACCCATTTGTAGGTGGTGCCGCTTGGCGTAAAAATGGTTTCGTATGTCGGATTGCCGTCCTCGTCCAACACTGCTTCGCCATCCGCATCGACCACCGCTTCTTCGGTTTCGGTGTCGAAATCTTTTGATTCAGGTACGAGGCCAGGAAATATTGTTTCAACTTCTTGAGCAACTAAGCCCAAGCGATACGGCGCATCCGCATCCACTTCAACATCTGTTTTAAGACGGAATTTGCGATACTGGAGTGAGTTGAAATCATCCCAATACGACCGAACATCGGTAATATCTTGTTTAAATTTCGCATCTGAGAGCGTGCCGTATACTCCATCGTGGTTTGCAACATCGCCATCAGACCAAATCAATATCCTATCAGTGCCACTGCAGTCGCGGGCATGGAGGTAGTGGTTGGTGGTATTATTATCGGGGGCCGCGCCTGAAAAATAAATTTGCAATCCATATGGCGATGAGGCATGGGTATGATAAAAATTTGTAATATAGGTAAGGCAATGAGCATTCACATGCAATGGTACTAGTGGCGAGTCCGTGTTGATGCCGACATTACCTGTGGCTCTCTCAAATGTCATAAGCATAGCTGAGGTATTATTTACTACTCGGTGAAAATGTAGATCTCCATCAGTGTCAGTATCTTGATGGACATCGAAACCATATGCGGCCGAGCCACTTTGCCTCATTGATAATACGGGTGTTCCAATCGCAGAATGGTAATTACTTCCTCCAGCGGTTGCCAAAAGCCCCGTAGGTGCCGTAGTGCCGATGCCGACATTTTGGTTGCAATCTATGACTATAGCATTCGTTGTCCCGCCTGTCTGAATCCTCATTTTGCATGCCCCAGCGTCATACTCAACTCCCGCTTTAACAACTCCGGCCTCAGTATAAGTGAGCTTAGGATTCCAGGCAGCATCCGCATTAAGGATAAGGTTATCATCGTTGGACGCGCCAATGTCTACTGTCAGCGTAGTTCCTGTAAACGTCAGATTTGCTTCGCCAGCTAATGCATCTGATCCTGTAACTGTTGCTATAGTGTTGTTAGTTGATCCAGCTAAAGTTACCCCTGCTGAAGCAGTAGCAAAAGCTAATGCTCCGCTGCCGTCCGTGCACATAATCTGGCCAGCCGAACCATCAGCCGTTGGTAAGACATATTCGCTCCCAATACATAGCGCAGGAGACACTACCTTTACCGTGGCGCAAAGATCACCAGTAGATTTCAGTATTGTGCCGTCAAATGTAAGATTGCTT